>Ga0213869_10000387_pt1 | contig 36326 bp, 32 predicted proteins | sample PICome_10_FD_160083 | JGI IMG/M metagenome (GOLD analysis project Ga0213869, IMG submission 160083) | Coastal seawater microbial communities near Pivers Island, North Carolina, United States - PICO132 | ecosystem: Environmental > Aquatic > Marine > Coastal | place: USA: North Carolina...
AGCCATGTCATTCTCCTTAAATTTTTAATCTTCTATTTACTCGAAAGCGGCGACGCCAGCCTCTGCGACTTCATGGTCCTGTGCAGGTGAACCTGAACTTACTCCGACGCCACCAACAACTTGCCCTTTAAACGAGACAGGCAAGCCTCCAGCCACGGTCACCATACGCCCGCCCAAAGCGGAGGAAATTCCATGTGCAGGCATCCCCGGTTGATTAACATCGCCAAGTACGTCGGTGCCTTTTTGAATACCCACTGCTGTAAAACTTTTGTCGATTGCAAGGTTGATGCTGGTGATCTTGCCGCCGTCCATACGCTCGAATGCAATCAGATTGCCGCTCTCATCCGTGACGGCAATGCACATAGGGACACCAATCTCAGTGGCTTTGGTCCGCGCCCCAGCGATCAGTATACTCGCGTCGTTTATGTCCAGTCGTTTGATGTTTAGCATTATAATATCCTGCCCCCTCTAATTTCCCATGAGCAAGTTTGGCAACGCTAGGGAAATTGCCGGCACAAATGTGATCAACATGAGCGCTACCAAGATTGCCAAGTAAAATGGCCAGATCGTCTTGATAGCTTTCTCCATTGGTAATTTACCGACTACACACCCCGCAAAAAGGCAGGTCCCAACGGGTGGGGTACACAGGCCAAGGCCAAGGTTCACTAGCAGGATGATTCCAAATTGAACGGGATCAATTCCAAGAACAGTCATCAGCGGTAAGAAAATTGGAGTGCAGATGAGGATTAATGCAGCCATGTCCATGATCATTCCCAAGAACAAGAGCATCAAATTAATCATCAACAAAATCAGGATGACGTTGTCAGAGATACCCAGCAGCAGATCGACAGTTTTGGTTGGAACGCGATAGAATGTGAGCATATATGCAAAAGCACCCGCACAGGCGATCAGGACCAACACCATGGATGTTGTGCGAACAGACGAAACTACAGTTGTCTTGAAATTTTCCCATGTAAGGGTTTGATACACGAACAAGGTAATGAGAAAGGCATAGATTGCACCAATTGCCCCAGATTCAGTTGCAGTAAAGATGCCACTCAACACGCCACCAACGATAATCACTGCGGTAAATAATCCAGGAATGGCACCCGCAAAGGCCCATCCCAGAGCGGCAAAGCCAGGGAATTTCTCCGAACGGTAGCCACGTTTTATGGCAACTAAATATGCCGCCAGCGCCAAACACACACACATCAAAATGCCGGGGATAACACCCGCAAGAAATAGTTTGGAAATCGAGACACCGCCGCCAGCCGCCAGCGCAAAGATGATCATATTATGACTGGGGGGAATAATAATGCCCGCGATAGAGGATGTGACTGTAACATTGACCGCGTAGTCCGCATCATAGCCTTTTTCTTTCATCGCAGGGATCAAAATTGATCCCAAAGCAGAAATATCTGCAATGGCAGAACCGGAAATGCCACCAAACAACATGGAGGAAAAGACATTCACAATGCCCAATCCACCCCGCACCGCGCCAACAGCCGCTTGCGCAAAGCGCACAAGTCTCTGGGCGATGCCACCATGGAACATTAAGTCACCCGCAAAGATGAAAAACGGAATTGCAAGATAAGCCTGAAGGCTAATGCCGGCCACAATCCTCTGAAAGCCAATCATTATTGGCAGACCCTCAAACCAGAATGCAGCAACCGCAGAAATACCAAGGGCGAACGCGACCGGTGCGCCGAGTATCACGCAAAGAGCAAACACGCCCAAGAGTAAGAAAAGTCCCATAATCAACCTTCATCAATGTTATCTTGGCGTTCGTCCCAGCCTGTCAGCAGGCGGATCAAATGACCGATTGAGAATAGGAACAATAGTGCGCCACATATAGTCAAAGGAAGCGATCTTAGACCCTCTGACACTTGGATCAGCGGGATCAACGTGTTCCATTTAAATTTTGTAAGTTGGATGCCGTACCAGAACATCATGCTAGCAAAACCGATCATGAGCAGATCAGTGATGACAACAAAAACGTTTCGAACGGACGTTGGAACTATATTGCGAAACACGACCACAGAGAGGTGTGAATGTTGATGTACCCCTACGGCTGAGCCCAAGAATGTAATGACCATCACCAAAAGCAACGATACCTGTTCGACCCATGTAGGCGTGTCGTTCAAAACATACCGCCCGTAAACAAGCCACACATAGAAAACAGTCATAGCAACCAAGGAAATCGCCGCTAGAGTAATGCAAATGCGCGATATGGAATCTGCAACAGCGTTCATTTTCGTGATGTATCTGGGTGGGTATTTAGTGTTAGGCAAATTTATTCCTCCAGTAGAAAGCGCCACTTTTTATGCAAAAATGGCGCTTTCTCTTGCCCTTATCGAAAGATTACTCTGTCGCTTGCGCCATTTCTACTAACATTTTCATATCAGGGTTAGCTGCTAGATAATCAGCATATACAGAGTCCATAGCTGTCTGGAACGGACCTTTATCAGCGATCTCGTTAACTTTGATGCCTGCGGCTTCAACGTCTTTGCGCGCTTGTTCGGAACCAACAGCCCACAGCTCGCGCTGAAGCAATGCAGCGTCTTCCGCTGCACCACGAACTGCGGCTTGCATGTCTGCAGATAAAGCGTTGAATTTCTCCGTATTTACGCAGATGCATTCAGGAATGATCAAATGCTCAGACAAGGAGTAGTGCGTTGTTACTTCATAGTGGCCAACATTCTTGAAGGATGGGAAGTTGTTTTCCGCGCCGTCTACAACACCCGTTTTCAAAGCCTGCTGAACTTCAGAAAAGGCCATTGGGGACGGGTTTCCACCCATTGCAGAAATCATGGAGGTATAAAGATCGTTATTCATCACACGGATCTTCAAACCTTCTACGTCTGCAGGGGCATTAATAGGCTTTTGGCTGTAGAAGGAACGCGCACCAGCGTCGAACCATGCGAGCGGCAGAACACCAGCTTCTCCCATCGCCGCCGCGACGGTCTGACCTGCTTCGCCTTCAAGCACGCGAAACATGTGCGGCACACTTTTGAAGATGAAAGGCAAAGACACAAGGTTGGCTTCCTTCACCATCGGACCGATTGGACCAAGGTTGAAGTTGCCAATTTCGATCGCGCCAATGCGTACCTGCTCAAGCGCGTCTGGCTGTGAGCCAAGAACACCGCCGTGAAATACATCAAGCGTGATTTCGCCACCAGTGGCTGCGTCGATCAGCTCTGCAAATTTATCCATTGCTGCTGTATTTGGATGGCCATCGTTGTGAATATTCCAAGCACGCCATTTATCGGCGGATACGGAGCCAGCCACGAGCGCCAATGTGGTCGCCGCGGCAAAAAGCGATTTAGTAATAGTCATGTCGTCTTCTCCCTAGTTTTATGTGACAGCTTGTTCGATTGCAAAGGTACGGGTACCGAATTTTAAATATATCATCGCGGCCTCCCAGAGCTTAGAATCGCTGCCTGCGCTCCATATGGAGACTAGTATCCAAGTTTTGTCAATATTTGACTTTTGACAGTTTGACTGCACTGTTTTAGATTCAAATAATCGCGAAAAGATGACGCGTACATTTGAGGACAAGAAAGAGATCCAGTGGATGATTTTATAAGACGAACCACAACAGACGCTGTCTACGAAACGGTACATAAAGAGATTGTTTCCCTTGCAATTCTGCCCGGCACAAAGCTGTCTGAAACGGAAGTCGCGCAGCGTTTTGGAGTATCTCGGCAACCCGTTCGCAACGCGTTTTCAAAGCTTGAAAATGAAGATTTGCTTTTAATACGCCCACAAAAAGCGACTATCGTGCGCGGCTTTTCCATAGAGCGGATCGAGCTTGCGCGATTGGTACGCATGGCGGTCGAGTTGGAGGTCGTACATCGCGCTATCAAGATGTGGGACAGTGAATGCGATGCCAAACTCGCGCAGAACCTAGCACTGCAAGAAACGGCAATCAAGGATGGCGACTTGTCTGCCTTTCATGCGCTTGACTACGATTTTCATAAACTAATCTACGTGCTCGGGGGCAATCCTATGGCTTTTGAAGTGATGCTCGATTGCAAACAAAAAGTAGATCGCCTTTGCTTGCTCAGCCTCGAAAAATCCAGCGAAGCAAATTCGATCTTGAAGGATCACCGCGACATTGCCGCGGGCATGTCAGCGAGTAGTGTTGAACAGGCGCAAGCCTCTGTTCGCAAGCACCTCTCCCGCCTTGATCAGACTATCGCATTCATCCATAATAAGCATCCCTACTACTTTGAATAATGACTGACGCCTTGTTTCGATACAGCTTCTTCGGGCATCTCTTTGCACTGAGACAGCCTTAGCGATTCGATCGCTCACTCGAACACATGGCGATCACGCTCTCACTCTCAAAGCGCATCCTTAAGCAAATCCTTCTGAATGCTCGTCTCAGAAATCATCGACGCGTCCATTTCCCCAAATTTTGCCCGCCATTTATGAAAACTGGCGCTCGTTCGTAGGCAAAATGATTGACTAGATCATTTTCTGACCCTCTTTACTCCCATGTTCGCAGCACAGATCAGCAACAGGCACACCGTTCTCCGCTTGGCGTAATATTACCATGATTTTTGCACCGCTGAATTTTGCGTTCTTCATCCGAATTCTGCTTGGTCATTTCTGCTAGAAAAACGCTACTTTTGAACACCATGAATGTTCGGGGGGATTATTAGCCTAACCTTGCTAACTTCATCTTGCCAAAGCTTCTATACAAGGTGCTCCCGGTTTCTCTCGTTTCCCAACCATCGCTGATCCGCCAACTTAAGCAAGAATCCATCCCAGTTTGTGAACCACTGTCAGCGGAATATTCCGCTGTGATCCTCGCTAAATGCACTTTTCCGGCGCTAAGTTTGAGAAAGTTAGGGCCGGTTCAGATGGGAACGGTTAATTGCTCCGGCTGTCAATTCCGAAATACTTGACTGTGAAGGAACATGCGTCATTGTGAAATTCATGGCGCAGTGGGCCACGGGTTAACTCATGTGATGGACGATAGAATGCGCCAGAATGAGATAGATAATTTACGGGTTCGTCTCGTTTCACCTCCTGGAATGATAATTGGTGGCACCAGTGTTGATGCTGTTTCCGAGGCTATTTTGGATGTGTTTTCCCCAATTGATGGCTCGCTTTTGACAAAGTTACCAGATGCCTCCGAGGCGGATGTGGCTCATGCAGTCCAAGCTGCGCGCATAGCGTTTGAAACGGGTGCTTGGGCGAAATTGGCTCCGAATGCCCGGAAGAAAATCTTGCTGGATTGGGCGCAGTTGATTGATGATCACGCGCTTGAATTGGCAGTGTTAGGCGTGCGCGATAATGGCACTGAAATTTCCATGGCGATTAAGGCGGAACCAATGTCCGCCGCAAATACAATCCGCTATTATGCTGAAGCCATCGATAAGATCTATGGTGAGGTTGCACCGACCGATGCCTCTACGTTAGCAATGATCCTAAAAGAACCCATCGGTGTCGTGGGGGCAATTGTGCCATGGAATTTCCCGTTGATGATATCCGCCTGGAAGATCGCGCCCGCGTTGGCAATGGGAAATAGTGTTGTATTGAAGCCTTCAGAGATTGCTTCACTCTCCGTTCTGCGCTTGGTGGAATTAGCGCATGAGGCCGGTCTGCCTGATGGTGTTTTAAATGTGGTGACCGGGCAAGGCGCTATCGTAGGACAGGCGTTGGCAAGGTCTATGGATGTTGATTCTTTGGTGTTCACAGGATCCGGCCGCGTTGGGCGACTGTTATTGAAACATGCCGCACAGACCAATCTTAAGCGTGTCTATTTGGAGCTTGGGGGTAAATCGCCGCATGTAGTTTTTGATGACACGGCTGACTTAGAGGCGGCGGCACAGGCCGTCGTCGCAGGAATTTTTCGAAATTCTGGACAAGTATGCATCGCCGGCTCGCGGTTGCTGGTCCAAGACAGTATTCATGATGCCTTCGTCGAGAAAATCGTTGCTATAACTCAGGCAATGCGGGTCGGAGATCCACTCAATCTCGAAACACAGATTGGTGCTATGAGTTCGGAGGCACATTTAAATCGGGTTTTACAATCGCTCAAGCCTGTAAAGTCCATTGTCGCGGGTGGTGACAGAATTCTGACAGAAACCGGAGGCTATTACATGCGCCCGGCAATCGTCACCAACATGGGGCCCAAAGATCAGCTGGTGCAAGATGAGGTGTTTGGACCCGTATTGACCGTAACGCGCTTTACTTCGGAAGAGAATGCCGTTGATTTAGCCAATGCAACGGAGCTTGGCCTATCGGCCGGTGTCTGGACATCTAATTTGAGCCGCGCACATCGGATGATTTCAGCGCTGCGCGCCGGAGTGGTTCATGTGAATACATATGGCGGAGCCGACAACACAGTGCCTTTGGGGGGATATAAACAATCGGGAAATGGTCAGGACAAATCTCTGCATGCCTTGGACAAATACATAAACAAAAAAACGGCATGGATTAAGCTATGAGAGCGCCAGTAGATAAAAATAATGACCTGCTTTTGTTTGCAGAGGGACTGCCATGCACGCAAGCAGAACAATTTCGCAGTGAGTGCCCGCCAGATAAAAAAACAAAGGCAGAAGACCTGTTTGAATTCTCGCGGGGACGTGGAGATTTACATATCTCCATCATTGTAGCCTGTCTTGCCCTGTTCTTTTTCGCAATGTTTTTCACCCAGACAGGCTGGGATAATCGCAAGCTGCCCAATGGCTTTTCCAGCTACCTTGCGCATCAATTTGGGTTCATAGATTTGGACGGCAAAATCACAAGGTTTGGCCGTATTCTCAAGCAATCTTGGGTTGCACCAATGTTCTGTCTGACGGTCTTGGTGCCAACGGCGCTTTGGAATCTGCGTGCCTCTTGCAAAGAGCATTTTTGGCGCAAAAGGTTTTTGCTTCCAACCAAAGCCAGTTTTGAGGTTGTAAAATACATCGAGGCATTTGAATTTGTCATCTATTTCATTGCTTACACAATGCTCGTCCCAATCTTTGGGTATTTACTTGCAACGGTGCTCCTAGGCGTATTTCTGCCATGGCGCCTTGGCTACCGTGGCCGCGTGTGGTTGCTGCGCAGCTTTTCTTGCAGCGTTGCAGTGGTGATCGTGTTTCGCACATTGCTCCAGATTAAAACGCCCGTATCAATTTGGCTTTATGATCTGATGCCGACACCCCTGCGCGGCTTCATGTTGACTTATTTTTAGGACCAAGCGCTTGGATGCATTTCTTCTCGGACTTGAAAGCTTGCTGCAACCGACAGTGCTGCTGGCTATTGTGATCGGCTCGGTCGGGGGCGTTGTGATCGGCGCCATACCCGGGATTGGTCCGGCCATAGCGATCGCTATATTGTTGCCAGCAACAGTTTTCTTGGATGATTTGGTGAGTCTTGTGCTGCTTCTGGGGATATATGGTTCGTCCATGTATGGCGGTGCTATACCTGCGATTTTAATCAACACGCCCGGCACACCCGTGAATGCCCTCACAACCTATGACGGCTATGCTATGACCCGACGAGGTGCCCCATCGCGCGCGCTGTCATTGGCCTATTCAGCATCGTTTTTTGGTGGGTGTTTTTCTATAGCAGCGGCTTTGATCGCGTTGTTTGCCTTTGGGCCCTATCTGCGCGATTTGGGGGCTTTGTTTGGCCAACGTGATATTCTAATGGCCGCGATACTGGGGGCCGTCTTGTTGATTGCCGCACATCGAAAAACCATGGTGATCGCGGCAATGCTGTTCGGTTTCGGGTTTTTGATTGCAATGATCGGTCGCCAGACGACACGGAAAATCGATCGATTTACCTTTGACATTGAGTATCTTTATTCCGGGTTTAATCTCATTGTTGTGATCGTCGGTATTTTTGCTCTGAGCCAAGCTCTGAACCTGATGGTCGGCAAAGATGATGATCCGCCAGAGGCTCGGGTATCCGGGGGGTTATTTACTGGATTCCGGGATCTAATCTCCAATAAGCTCATTACGGTTATATCGGCCTGCTATGGAACGGTTATGGGGATTATCCCAGGCGTTGGTGAGTTTGTCGCCCAGTTTTTCAGCTACTCCACGGCGCGGGCTATTTCAAAAGATCCGGCAAGATTTGGGCATGGGTCTCCAGAGGGATTATTGGCCTCAGAGACATCAAACAATGCAGTGCCGGCGGCAGCTATGATACCGCTTTTAGCGCTGGGCGTGCCGGGTGAAGCGCTCACGGCTATGATGATGGTTGTTTTTTTTGACGCTGGGATTAAGCCCGGACCAGATATTTTTGACACCAACCCAGATTTTTTATTCAGCCTGTTTTCGGCTTTGTTTTTGGTCAACATCTTTGTCCTCATAACTTTGCTTTTTTCCACCAAATTCATCGCGAAAATGATATATATTCCCAATCGCTTTTTGGGGGCGATGATCATGATTTTGTCGTTTATCGGTGTCTACTCAATCCGCAACAGTTTCGTAGATTGTATTTTTGCAGTCATTTTTGGGTATATTGGGTTTATCTTGCGACGCTTGGACTGGCCGCTTGTGCCTATTGTCTTGGGATTGGTCTTAGGCTCTATTATATTGGAGCGCCTCACTGCAGGAGCTGGGCAAATAAAAACGGCGTTAGACTTAATTAATCGCCCAGTCTCCGGAACGTTATTCGTGGTGATCCTAATGGTCATGGGGTTCATCATTTGGACGTCGATTAGGAACCGGCGAAAACACTTTCAATAATGGCCAATAAAATAGGGAGTTTGGAAATGAAAAAATTAGTAGCAATTGCGGCCTTATCCGCATCGACTGTTTTGTCTGGGGCACTGCCTGCCCAGGCCGAATACCCAACGACACCGGTACAATTTGTTGTGCCATGGCCGCCAGGTGATTTTGAAGATATTCTCACACGGATGATTGCCGCCAAAATGGAAGAAATGACGGGCGTCTCAGCTTCGGTTGTAAACAAACCTGGCGGCGGCGATGGGCCATTTCCGGGAGCTTTAGAGGTCCTAAATGGTCCTGCAGATGGCTCCGTGGTTGGGTCTTTTGTGATTGGTGTTCCAATCGTAGGGCCCATGATTGATATTGGAATTGAGGAAGATAGTTTCACACCCGTTGGCATTTTTCTCACCTACCCCTTTGTTTTGGCAGCCTCCGGAGATGCCCCTTATGGCAATATGGCTGAATTAGCTGCCCATGCCCAAAACAATGACGTGGTTCTCGGGCATTTTGGAGCTGGTCTGACCCCAACAAAAGCATCTTTCGCTGCAGCGAAGAAGATGGGATTTGAATTTGCAGATGACAGCGCCTTTGACATGTTGGATTGTAACACTCTGTCTTCGGGCGATGCGGATGTTGTGAATACGACCCTAGCGTTGATTGAACCCTGTTTGGATGACATCAATATTTTAGCAAATATTGGATCAGAACCGATCGCTAAATTGTTAGGCGTCCAAACCTTAGCAGCGCAATCTGGGATCAATGATCTGGAGCTTTGGAACGGCCTGTTTGTGAAGAAAGGCACGCCACAAGACGTTATTGATAGGCTGGATGAAGTGGCAGCTGCGACCATGGCAAGCGCCGAGGCACAGGCTTTGATGGCCGAAACCGGTGCAAGGGTCTACTGGCAAGATATGGCAGCCTCGCAAGAGCGTATCAAAGTGGATCGCGAAAAGAACGCCGAATTGGGCGCAATTCTCAACGATTAATCGATTATAGATGGGCGTTCAGGCGCCCATCTATCCGTTTGGAGCGCATCATTTGGAGAGACTGCATGCGTCGAATTAAACTTGGTATATTGCAAACCAACCATGACAAAACTGTTGAGGTGGGCGATGCTTTTCCAGATGACGCGCACCGGTTCCGCGACCTCTTTGATTTGCAAGATGAGCGCTTCATCTATCGAATATACATGACCATTGGCGGAGAAGTGCCTCACGATTTGGATGAGCAAGATGTCTATATGATAACTGGGAGCCCTCTTAGTGTTCTAGACCAGCATGTTTTCACCGATGCCTTATTAGATTTCATTCGTCGCTGTGACGCGGCAAAAAAGCCTCTTTTGGGCGCATGTTTTGGACATCAAGCCATTGCACTGGCGCTCGGCGGGACGGTTGAGAGATCAAGTCTGGGGTATAACGTTGGTGTCGAAGAAACATGGTTTCATGAAACAAAAGAATGGATGATGCCGCCACGCGACAGATTGCGACTTTATGTATTTCATGAAGATCATGTGACGCGTCTGCCTGAAGGCTGCACGCTTCTGGGCTCAAGTGAAAATTGCAAAATCGCCAGCTTTGCAAAAAGCGATCATATCATCACCACCCAAGCGCATCCTGAATTTACCTACGACTTCATGGCGTGTTTGCTGCGATTTACAAAGGGCAAAATGCCAGCCTCCACCACAAAAATGGCATGGGACACTTTGGCGCTCGACCAGGATGGATCTGTTTTTGGCGCGTGGGCGACAAATTTTTTCAAGAAGGCTTTGAGCGATGCGCGATAATGGACATCTGAACCTACTACACCACGATAGCTTTGCCGAGGGCGTGCCGCACAAGACATTTGCGCGTCTGCGCAAGGAAGACCCGATGCATTGGAATGAAGGCGATGCCGATACCAAAGGCTTTTGGAATCTCACACGACATGCCGATATAGCTTTTGCGAATAAGGAAAACCAGATCTTCAGTTCCGCTCAGGGTATTCGCCTGGAAGACCAAAGCCCCGAGGAATATCTGGCACGCCGGACATTTCAAGAAACGGACCAACCTGAGCACACAGAGGTTCGGCGCCTTGTGAACCCCAATTTTGCCAAGCCAGTTATGGGTGGATTTGAGCCAGTGATACGCGAGTTGTCCGCAAATATCGTTGATAAAGCCCTCAGAAATACTGAATTTGATGCGGTGGAGGCGATTGCCAAACAGTTACCTATGTTAATGCTCGGCCGTATTTTGGGTGTTCCCAATGAGGACTTGGATTGGTTGGTTGAAAAAGGTGATGCGCTGATCGGCAACTCGGATCCTGATTTCACGGAACATGTCATCGACCAAGTGGACACCAGTGCCTACCGAATGATGCCGTTTCGCAGTCCGGCAGGACTTGAACTTTACGACTATGCCAGTGATTTATTGTCCAATCAACGCGCGCTTGCCCAAGAGGGGATTTTGGCAAAAATTGCACGAGATGAGACAGGTTTAAATGAATTGGACTTCAAGAATTTTTTCTGCCTTTTGGTGGCAGCTGGTAACGACACGACCCGATATTCAATCGCGATGGCGCTCAACCTCTTGGCCCATAACCCAGATCTCATTGCCCAGCTGAAGACAGGTAAATACTGGGACAGCTGCGCAGATGAATTTATCCGGTTGGCCTCTCCAACAATGCATTTCAGGCGCACCGCCACTCAAGATTGTGAGCTGCATGGAAAGACAATCCGCGCAGGGGACAAAGTCCTATTTTGGTTTGTTTCTGGCAGTCGTGATGAAGCGGTTTTTGAAAATCCAAATGATTGCATCTTGGGGCGATCTCCAAATCGGCACCTGGCCTTTGGACAGGGTGGCATTCATGTCTGTCTGGGGATGCATTTGGCCAAGCTTGAAGTGCGAATTGCGATCGAAGAGCTGGTTAAGCGCGTCGCATCATTTGAGGCAACCGAAGCCCCGACCTGGACACGATCCAACTTCATTTGCGGCGTAAAACAACAGCGCGTCCGTGTCACAAAGGTAGCTTAAAATGACCCAGGAGATGTCCCGCACTCGCGTTATGTTTAATGACATGTTGAATTTTCCGCGAGGAAAATATGTCCCAATCGACGTGGCAGCCAGCGGAAAGATTGGCTTTGCGCGTGGGGCTTTTGCTGTTTCCTATGATCGAGATTTGTTACCAGTGCCTGGCTGCGGTGTTTATGATGGCCTGCCTGATATGGAGCTCATTTTAGATGCCGAGCGACGCAAGGGCTGGCAGGCGGGCACAGAAATTGCGCTGGGCGATTTACATGTGGATGACAAGCCGTTTGGACTTTGCCCCCGATCAGCGCTCAAACGTGCGGTTAAGGATTGGGAAGCCTTAGAATTATCTCCAATGGTTGGTCTAGAGACAGAGGCCTACATTTTTCAACGTGACCAAGATGGCGTTTGGCGCCCCTATGACACGCCGGGAGCTTTTGTCTATGGCACTGGCCCGGAGAATGATCCAAGGGGCGTGATGGACGATATTTGGGAGGCGGCTCATCAAGCAGAGATTCCAATCGAAAGCATGAATGGAGAATATGACAATGGGCAGTTCGAGCTTACCTTGCGGTTCGACCATGCACTTAAAGCCTGTGATGACGCCTTCCTAATGAAGACATTGGCAAGAGAAACCGCCCTGAAAAAAGGGCTTTTGCTGACATTTATGCCAAAACCAGTACCAGATCGTGGTGGATCGGGTCTCCATGTTAATTTCAGTTTTGTGGACAAAGACAACAAAAACCAGATTGCTCCAACTAGCGTTTTGTCAGACCTTGGACAACGCTGCATCGCAGGGCTGATCCATCACCATGAGGCTCTCGCAGGCCTGCTTGCAGTGACTGTGAACAGCTATGACAGATTGGCCGCTGGAAGCTTGGCTGGGTATTGGGCAAATTGGGCGGAAGACCATCGCTTGGTGACCACACGTTGTTCAACAGGTTCGTCCAAATCGGCGCGCCTTGAACATAGAATGGCCGATTGTGCAACAAGCCCCTATCAGGCTGTGGCCGCTGTATTGCAAGCTGCGCGCTTAGGCGTGGCGGGAAGTATGCCACTGCAACCAGCTGAAGATTTAGATGGGTTGGAAAACGTGCGAGAGCGGCGCCACATTCCATCGGGTTTGGACAAATCCTTGGAGGCCTTGGACAAAGATGTGATGTTGCGCCAAGCGGTTGGCGAGGCCTATTGCGATGGGCTGCTCTATCTCAAGCGAGATGAGTTCAAGCGTCTCCTCAACAAAAGTGTCGACGAAATCCGCGACTTTTATTTACCATTTGTTTAGAATGTTCCGTCTCAGGCCATTTTTTGAGTGAAGGTTTGGGGATTGGACACGGCACCCCCCGGACCCCGTGACATTGGCTTCGAAAAATCCTTGCATAAGATTGATAAATATTTCCTTCTGAGACCCAAGTGGATCAAACTGTTGGGGCTGTGCAATGATGAACAAGACCATTTTGGTAATTGGCACCTATGACACCAAAGATGACGAGTTAAGGTTTTTGGCCGAAGTGATCCAGGCGCAAGGTGGTCAAGTGGTCACTATGGACGTGTCTGTGTTGGGTGACCCATCCAAGCCTGCAGATTATTCCAAACACGATGTTGCGCAAGAAGGTGGAAGTTCGATCAAAGCGGCTATCGCCTCGGGCAATGAAAACCACGCAATGCAGATTATGGCTACAGGAGCGGCGTTGTTGGCGGCGCGATTGTTCACCGAGGGTCGATTTGATGGGTTGATTGTTCTTGGCGGCACAATGGGGACAGACCTTGCGTTAGATGTATGTTCCGCAGTTCAGCTTGGGGTGCCAAAATACATTGTGTCCACGGTATCGTTTTCGCCACTCATCCCAGCGGAGCGGTTGGCAGCCGATACGCAAATGATTTTATGGGCTGGGGGGCTTTATGGCCTGAATTCCGTGTGCAAGGCGTCCTTAAGTCAAGCAGCAGGCGCCGTTCTGGGCGCAGCACGCGCGGTGCAAATGCCAGATCCAGATAAACCCTTGATCGGGATGATGTCGCTGGGAACCTCTGCGTTAAAATACGTCATTCCGCTGAAGCCTGCGCTTGAGGCCCGTGGTTTTGAGGTCGCCGTGTTCCACGCAACCGGTATGGGGGGGCGCGCATTTGAAAGCCTCGCGGGACAGGGGGCGTTTGCTTGTGTTTTCGATCTTTGCACACAGGAATTGGGCAACCATGTGCACGGATCCAATATATCTGCTGGAGCGGATCGTTTGACCAATGCCGGCTTAAATGGCACCCCACAAATCGTGGCGCCGGGATGTTATGATCTTGTTGATATCGTTGGTTGGCAACCTTTGCCAGACAAATGGTCAGATAACTTGAAACACGAACACAATCGCTTGCTGACTTCGATTGTCTTAAATGATGATGAACGCCGGTTGGTGGCGCGTGCGCATAGCGCGCAATTGGCCAAAGCAACCGGGCCAGTGGCCATGCTATTGCCTGAGAAGGGTCTGGGAGAATGGGACCGAGCGGGTGCTGATTTAAACAATCAGGCCGGCCTAAACGCGTTTTTGTTGGAACTGGAAAATACACTGCCAAGCAACGTGGTTGCGCATTGGATAGACTGCCACATCAATGACGCGGAATTTGCGGACAAAGCGCTGGAAATTTTTGACAACTGGCGCGCAAAAGGCGTCATCGCGTGATTAACATTCGAGAAGAGCACACAAATCGAAAACCCTTTGGACGCCGCCACACAGCCACCTTGAGCATATTTAGCAAAGCCAGTTGATCGCGTTCTTTCCGACAATGCCAGCGCCATTTCGCATTTCAAAAACGAGCCCTCTTTATTGAGAAAACGATTGTTTTTGAGTCCGCAGCCGATGCAAGCTTTGGGCCATAGACCTTGAGGAGGTACAGCTTGCCAAATTCCATATCCAAAATTCCAGAGGTTACGCAGCTTGAGTTCAAGACAGATCTCGGCGCGGGTGCACAGGCGCGGATTGGGCTGTTGGTACTGGAATCTGATCAAACCATGGAATGGGAGATGCGGCGAATGGCTGATCTCCCAGGGGTCGCCCTTTATCACGCACGGCTCGCCAATGAGGTGGAGGTAACGCCGGAGACGCTGGTGCAAATGGAGTTAGAAATTCCGAAGGCAGCAGCGCTTTTGCCAGGTTATCTTGGTCTCAAAGCCATTGGCTATGGCTGCACTTCTGGAAGTACCGTCATTGGAGAGCAGCGGGTTTCCGATCTGATTCAAAGCCATCATCCCACTGTGCCAACCAGCAATCCCTTGACCGCTGCAAAAGCTGCACTCAAGCGATTGGGGATCAAGCGGCTTGGTCTTGTGACCCCCTACCGTCCTGATGTCACAGAATTGATGCAGGCGCGCCTTGATGAGGCTGGCATCGTCATTCAATCGGTTGGCTCCTTTTACCAAGAGGATGATAGGGTGGTGGGGCGGATCACGCCCGATGCGATCTTAGACGCGGCTCTTGCGGTTGGCCGAAATCATCTTGTGGATGGTGTTTTTATTTCATGCACGAGCTTACGTGCAGCCGGCATTATCGGGCACGCAGAAGCAGCATTGGGCAAGCCGGTGACAGCCAGCAATCATGCTTTGGCATGGCATTTGTTGCGACTGGCTGGGATTCGTGATGAAGTCGCAGGCCTTGGACGATTGTTTCACACGCAGCTTTCGGGCCGAGAAACCTAAATAGGTTTGTGCTTTAGGTTTTCACTCAAAAGCCCTGGTTGTATCGGGTTTGATGGGCCTCACAGAAGGTGCCAGATTACACAAAAGTAAGGAATAGAGATGGATTGGCGCACAAAGTTATTGAACCCTTCACCCAAGGCGCGACAGGATTATCGCTCACTTGCCACACCCGTCTATCGCGGCTCAACGGTTTTATTTAATGAACAATCGGTTGTTACAGATGATTGGCGGCAAGCCGAGCATGGCTATTCCTATGGGCTATATGGAACACCGACGACTTTGGAATTGGCGGCACGAATTGCGGAGCTTGAAGGCGCATCGGAGACCTTTATTGTGCCCGGGGGACAGGCGGCGATCGCGCTGATCTATTTTTCTTATTGCCAAGCCGGCAGCCATGCCTTGGTGCCGCATTCTGCCTATGGGCCGAACAAGGCAATGGCCGAAGGCATCATGCGAGGTTTGAATATTGAAGTCGAAGCCTATGATCCCTTAATCGGCGCCGAGATTGATGGGCTGATACGCGAAAATACAAGCCTCATTTGGTGCGAAAGCCCTGGCTCCGTGACAATGGAGGTGCAAGATGTGCCCGCAATCGTTCAAGCCGCCCATGCCCGTGGCGTTGCCGTGGCCTTGGACAATACATATGCGGCGGGTGTCATGTTTGATGCATTCGCTCACGGTGTCGATATAAGCATGCAGGCGCTCACAAAATACGTTGGCGGTCACAGTGATCTCTTGCTTGGCTCGGTTTCTGCGCGTGACGAACACGCCTACGATAAGCTTGGACCAATCTATCAGCAGCTGGGCCTTGCCGTCTCACCCGACGACTGCAGCTTGGCCTTGCGCGGGTTGCAAACGCTGGCTGTCAGGTTGGAGGTATTGGAACGAAACGCCCTTGAGATTGCAAACTGGTTGGCAGATCACCCTCAGGTTGCGCAGGTGCTCCATCCAGCACTGCCGTCTTGTCCAGGGCATGCTGTTTGGACGCGCGACTTTAGCGGATCAACAAGCGTTTTTTCTTTCATTTTTGAGGATGCGATTTCTGCCGACCACGTTGTAGGTTTTATAAACCAATTGAAGATTTTTAAAATTGGAATGAGTTGGGGTGGGGTCAACAGCCTTGCAGTGGTTTATCCAGATTTACAACGCCCCCATCACGATTATGGTGGGCGAATTGTCCGGCTCAATATTGGTCTTGAAAAGGTAGAGGATTTGATCTGTGATTTGGCTCAAGCCATGGCTAAGATGAGCTAATAGATAAATCTGAAAAAAACGGCTGGAACCAAAAGCCCAGCCGCAAAGTTGCACATTTACTCAGGGAGAAGAAATGTTACCTCGAATTACACCGTCTTGATGCTATTGGATCACTTAAATTTTTATGTGGTCATATTTGAGGATCACACTATCTCCTCCTCATGCAAGGGAGATGGTGTTTCACTATACCGAGACCGTGGCGAGGAGTTTGGCAGTTCAATCCCCCATCTGCCTAAAGCTTTAATATGGGATCCCTTGCAGGGGGCATTTGCGTCTATGGCCAATCCAATTTTTACCTACAATGACGCCAGCGCCAATTGTGCGCTTTGCGATCGTACAAAAAACCCCCACCCCGATTATAGCCATGAACCTATTGTTACAACGCGCGTAAAGCTCCATCGAGGAGATCAAGAGCTCTGCATCAACTGTTATTGGGATATAGCTAGAGTGGCCAAAAAATCCCAAACGACGCTACCAGATATCGTCAGCGAGAAACTCAATATAAGGCGACTGATGAGAAAAAAGCTTCCCGCAACCCCTGAGCGCCAACTTTGCGAACCCTATGATCCAAGCGATGATTAAATGCGTAAAAAAAATGTTGAATTGCCAGAGACAAAAACTAGTTTGGCCAGATCAAATCAGCCAAATCCCGTACTAACCAAAAGTTTCAAATGTCACAAAAGCACAACATAATTTGGTTCAAGCGCGATTTAAGGGCCAATGATAATGCTCCGCTCCTAACTGCTTCACGCCAAGAGGATCCCGCCATTCCATTATATATCGTGGAGCCGGATCATTGGCTCCAACCGGATGCATCGCCGCGCCACTGGCACTTTATTCACGACTGTCTGTACGATCTAAACATCGAGTTGCAAGATCTGGGGCAAGAGTTGATCGTTAGGGTTGGCAGTGCTGTAGACATCCTAGCACAGCTTCACTCAGACTATAATATTGGCAGGATATACACCCATGAAGAGACGGGAAACCTCTGGTCTTATCGACGAGATATTGGTGTGCAAAATCTCTGCACTGATCTGGGTATTTACCTAGAGACCACCCCAACAAATGGCATTGTGCGAAAACTCGGCAATCGCAATAGCTGGTCAGATATCCGAAACAAACGCATGGCGGAACCCATTCATCCAAAACCAAATGCCCTGCAAGCAGTCGAGCGCTGTCAATCAGATCCATTACCAACCAAATGCGATCCTATGTTTGGAAAACTGGCAATTGGCCAGGTTCAAAAAGGGGGACGAATTCAGGCTGTAAAGGATCTACGAAGCTTTCTTAATGATCGCTTGCGCGGTTATCTTTCGCATATTTCCGGGCCCAATAAATCCGAGTTTTATTGCTCCCGCCTATCCACTCACCTCACTTTTGGAACGCTGTCTGCGCGCGAAGTTAGCCAATCGTCTGCCAAACGGCGTGCAAAATTATCTATGGAAGATAACAAGAGTTTTGGGCGCAATCTGCGAGCCTTTGAATCCCGCTTAGCCTGGCGATGTCATTTCATTCAAAAGATTGAAGACCAACCAGAAATTGAGACGCATTGCATGCATCCCGCCTTTGAAAATCTGCGCGAAGCCACGCATAATCCCGCGCATTTCCAAGCCTGGGCAGATGGGACTACGGGTTTTCCCTTTATCGATGCCTGCATGCGCAACCTCATCGCGGAAGGCTGGATCACATTTCGCATGCGCGCCATGCTCGTAAGCTTCGCCAGCTACCAACTTTGGCTCGATTGGCGCGTCACGGGGCCTCATTTGGCGCGCTTGTTTACAGACTATGAACCCGGCATCCATTACAGCCAAATGCAAATGCAATCCGGCGTCACGGGGATTAATGCCATTCGAATTTACAACCCGCTAAAACAGTCCAAGGAGCATGATCCTAACGGCGTTTTTATTCGCAAATGGGTCCCAGAACTTAAGAAAATTCCAGACGATTATGTTCACGAACCTTGGAACTTCACACCAAATCTTATTTCGTCCAGCCGTTTTAGACTTGGGCATGATTACCCGGCCCCGATCGTGGATCATGTCACGGCGACACGGGCTGCGAAACAAAAGATTTTTGACATCAAAGATGGGCCAGGATTTAAAACCGCGGCAAATGCTGTTTTCCTCAAATTAGGAAGCCGCAAGGTCCAATCACGCAAGGCGCGGAAACCAAAACCCAAGACCGATGGCCAGTTGTCTCTTTTTTGAGGCGCGATGATATGCAAATGAATAGCCAATATGCGCACAAAAATCATTTCTAGCTTTCTTTTAGGGTCCCGATTGTTCCGCCGATATTGATAAAATGACGTCTCGCTATATTTGCTTTTAAAGCAGGTTGTGACTTTAAACTGGCCTGCTGCGACAGGTGAAAGGTATCGGAATTGTAATGTTAAACATCGCCGTCATTGGCGCCGGGCTATCAGGTCTTACGGCGGCAAATATCTTGAACAAACATGCCAATGTGACCGTGTTCGACAAGGCCAAAGGACCAAGCGGGCGCCTCGCAACGCGGCGCGCCGATCCCTACAACTTTGATCATGGGTGCCAATTTTTCAGCGCAAAATCCAGCACTTTTAAAGAGTTCTTAGCGCCTATGCTGCGCCAAGGTGTGATCAAGCCCTGGCATGCAACTTTTGTTGAAATTGAAGATCGCCAAATTACCAAGCCTCGACAATGGGATGCGCAGACCCCTCATTATGTTGGATCACCAAGTATGAATGCAGTTGGGAAATTCCTGAGCCAAGGCCTGAAGCTTGTTCTGGGAACAGCTGTCACTGCAGTTGAAAAAACCCCAAAAGGCTGGCTGTTGAAAGGTGAGATCAGTCAAAAATTGGGGCAGTTTGATTGGGTTGTTTCGGCTATTCCTGCGCAGCAAGCTGCACCTTTATGGCCTGAAGATACATCATTTTGCACCAAAGTAAAAAGGGCCGAAATGGAGGGATGTTTCACTCTCATGCTAGGTTTTGAGGCCGGGTTACCATTGGACTACCAGGCCGCTTTAGTGCGCGGTGAAGATATCAGTTGGATATCCGTAAACTCTTCCAAACCGGATCGTAATTCTGCGACCTCCCTGCTGGTTCACTCAACCAATAGCTGGGCGACACAGCATGACAATTTGGATCGCAATGAGGCTTTGCAGTACCTGCTAAAGCAGACAAGTTTGGTGATGGGTCAGGACGTCAGCCATGCGGATCACAAGGCAATTCACCAATGGCGCTACGCAAATTGCAACAAACGCACTGGCGAAACCCATTTCATAGATCATGCGTCTAGAAGTGGGACTTGCGGAGATTGGCTCATCAAAGGGCGCGTTGAGGCTGCCTTTACCAGTGGGTATTCTATCGCACAGGATATTTTAAGCCAGCTGTAAGTCAGACATCAACCAGACGCAGGTTTGGTTTTGGCTCCAGATTTTGTGGGGCGTTGTGGGCGATATAATCCCATGCGGCAAGCGCGATCATAGCGGCATTATCCGTTGCCCATTTTTGCGGCGGCAGGCAGAGCGAGACACCTGTCTCCTCACTGATCTGCTGCATACGCGCGCGCAGTTGCCGGCTTGCCGCCACACCGCCAACCACGGCCAGAGAGGCGGGTGACTTTTGCGCGATCGCACGGCGCAGCTTGGCGTCCAATACATCCAAGCAGGCATCGACAAAGGAGGCCGCCACATCATCGATCACAAAGTCTGGATGGGTTTCCACATGACGCGCCACGCTGGATTTCAAACCGGAGAACGAAAATTCGTAACCCGATTGAATCATCGGCCGCGGAAATTTTATGCATGCGATGCCAGAGGCTGCCATACGGTCAATCGCCGGACCGCCGGGCATTTCCAGCCCAAGGGTACGGGCCACCTTGTCATAGCATTCCCCGACTGAGTCATCCCGGGTTGTACCCAAAAGCTCATAGGAGTGTTGGTCTTCAAGATAGGCCAAAAGCGTATGCCCACCCGACACCAACATGACAAGCGCCGGATAGGTGAGACGCTTTTGTTCTAAATCCACACTGCGGATATGCCCGCGCAGATGGTTAACCCCATAGCAGGGCAAAGCCCAAGCCATGCTCAAAGCCTGTGCCGTGGACACGCCCACCAAAAGCGATCCCATGAGGCCCGGCCCGCGCGTAACTCCAATGGCACGAAGATCCAGACGGCCGGCACCGGCCTGTTTCATAACAGTTTCAACGGTGGGCAAAATGGCTTCGAGATGCGCACGGCTGGCCAATTCGGGATAAACACCGCCAAATTCCGAATGCATCTCATATTGCGAAATGGTTTCGATCGCAGAAATTTGACCGCTTTGATCCACCAAGGCGACAGAGGTGTCATCACAGGAGGTTTCAATCCCCAATACCAAATCACCCATGCCGCACCTCCAAATATTCAGACAATTGCGCCTGCGATATCGCACCCAAGCGCTCAATCACAGCGGGAGATCGGGTGCAATTAATGAGAGTTGAGGCCACATCCGCGCCGGCCCGTCCCCCCACCACCCAATCCGGTGCGCCCGTCAGTTGCGCAAGCACCGCAGATGCATTCGCCGGTGTGGGATGGCCGGCACGATTGGCACTCGTCACCAACAGCGGGCCAACCTGACGCAAAAGTTCCAGCAAGAGCGGGGCATCGGGAATGCGAAAGGCGATTTCGCGGCGACCCGCGAGCCAGTCTGGGCAAATTTGCGGATCGATCTCTGCCGCAATCGTCAGTGCACCCGGCACAAATGGGCTGGCCAGGGCCTGCTCGGTTGTGGGTGTGAGAATAACGCCAAGATCGGCAAGCTGTGCTGACGAAGCAACCATAATCGGTAGGGGCTTGGCCCGAGGTCGATCCTTTAAAGCATAAAGGCGATCCACACCGGCCTGCATATGCGGCAAAGTCGCAAGCCCCAACACCGTGTCTGTTGGCAAAAGCACCACGCCACCGGCGCGCAACGCCTCCACGATGCGCGGCAGAGCTGTCAGATCGCTGGATAGAGGTTCCCCGCTCATTGTGTCGTCACACTTAAATTTTCAGAGATCGGAAACGCGCGCGCGCTGCGCGTGGATGTTTGATATTTTTCCAATCCCAGGGCTAAAAAACAGTCCATAGATGCAGAGTTTCCTTGTGACAACGGCCAGATCTCATCGGGCGCATTTTCGTCATTGGAGAAGGCAAACTTCCCAGCGAAATCCGCGATATCTCTATGCGCCCGTACAAAGTCTTTGACCGCGTCAACATCCGCAAACTTAAAATGTGACAACAGGCCGGCTTCAAATTTTCCAATATAGTAATTTGGGCGCGCCGCGGGACGAATACACACCACCGGCCGAAGCCCGCCCGCCGATACATGGCGGCCAATCAGCTCAAAGGCATGAAGACCGATAACCGGGATAGAAGCGGCAAAACCCAAGGCATTGGCAAAGGCCACAGTGGTGCGGGTCGCGCCCAACCCCCCTGGCCCAACATCGACGAAAACGCAATCCACATCGGACATCGCCTTGCCACTTTGATCCAATCCCGCTTGCACATGGGCCTGCACATTTCGCAAGCCCACCAAACCAGCATCAAGCGAGCTGTCGAAGATGAGCTGGTCGCCCTCTCCCAAGCCGACCGCCATTTGACCGGCAGAATTTTGCAACAAAAGTGATATCATAGCCATGCACCCACGCACCCTTTTTGAAACTGCGTCAAAAGATCTTGGGGCCGCTGCCCAAAAGCTACAAGCTCCAAAACCCGTTCGCCGTCCTGCTCAGGAATAGCGGTGAAGGTGATAAGCAGATAGGCATCAAACGCCTCCTCAATCCGCCCACCCCATTCAATCACTGAGATGGAAGTTTCAATTTCCTCTTCAAGCCCCAGATTGTGAAATTCCTGCGCGCCAGACAGACGGTAGGCATCCACATGCAACACATCGCATCTGCTCGTCTGGTACAGATTGGCGATTGTGTAAGTTGGGCTGGATATATCATCATGAGTTCCAAGCGCTTGGACCAGATGGCGCGTGAAAAAAGTCTTTCCCGCAGCCAAGCCGCCCTGCAACAGCAGCAGGTCACCCGGCCCGAGCAACCTCGCCAGGGATGCAGCAATTTCAGCGGTCATCGCCTCGGTTTTGACGGTTAGACGCCAAGGCACTGGCACAGCGCTTTCAAGGTCACAAACAGGGGTCACGGGGTCTATTCACCACTAATAGGAAGATCGCGCCCCTTTTACGGACTGTCGAAGGCAATGAAAAGCCGCTACATGTTCGTCGGGTCGCTAAAACCAGCCATGGGCCAGATGGCTTGCGCCATCTACGCCGCAGCCCTAATCTGCACGCCATGGCGCGCGCTGCATGCCTTCACATCAGAGCCAAGCGGATCTGACCCCAGATTTGGAGCATCAACATGGTGACATTCTCAGCCAATCTAGGCTTTCTTTGGGCCGATCTGCCTTTGCCCAGCGCCATTCTCGCCGCTAAGGCTGCAGGATTCGATGCCGTGGAGTGCCATTGGCCTTACGCCACACCCTCGACTGAGATCACTGCTGCCTTGAAGGGAACAGGGCTTGAAATGCTGGGGCTCAACACGCCCAAATCTGCAGGCGGCATCGGCCAATTTGGCCTCTGCGCTCTGTCGGGACAAGAAACTCTCGCACGGGCGGTTATTGACCAATCTTTGGATTTCGCCGATGAGATTGGCGCGCGCTGCCTGCATGTAATGGCCGGCATAGCCTCGGGACCTGCAGCGCAGGAAAGCTTTTGCGCGGCGCTTACCTATGCATGCCACCAGGCTAAGCAAAATGGAGTCACGATTTTGATCGAACCCCTCAATCGCTACGATGCGCCAGGGTATTTCCTCAACAGCTTGGCGCAGGCCGAAGAGGTTATCACTTCGGTCAATCAACCAAACCTCAAATTGATGTTTGATTGCTATCATGTCGGACGTACCGAGGGCGATGTTCTCACCCAATTGCAGGCGCTGTTGCCCCTCATCGGTCATATCCAATTTGCCTCCATCCCCAACCGGCAAAGCCCCGATCAAGGTTCATTAGACTATAAACAAGTTTTCGCCGCCATAGAGTCGCTCGGTTGGGCCCGTCCGTTGGGCGCCGAATACCACCCCGGTGGAGTCACTGAAAACAGTCTCGATTGGATGCACACTCTCAAGCCTTAATCACCTTCTTTACGACGGGTACATTTTGACCAAAACACACTTGCAATAGTTCATTGGATCAAAGGTGATTGGCAGGGTTGTGGAAGATATGTGCAATTACGAAAAAGTGAACATAAGCATATAAAACCAATCTCGATCATTGAAGGCACGGGCAACCAGGATGTCCTGTTAAAGGGCGACTATTGGGAACTTTGATGCTTGCAGATTTTTCTCAAAACGCCAAAATACCGATCAGTGAGGGGCAGGCATTTTGCACTTTTGGCGGATTTTGGTTGTGGGAGTAGGATTTGAACCTACGATCTTCAGGTATGTTTGAAACACGCTTTCCACAGCATCTTACGCCCTTTGCAGCCAGCGAGGCCCCGCTGCAAGAAAACTATGCAGACTGTTGGAGCCCCCTCAAAAAACACTTTGACGGGACGCCTGGGCGCAAATCAAACAGTATCAATCAGGATAGGCTTGAAGATTCGCGTTGCCCACAAAAAGCGAGAGTTGTCCGCCTGATGGACGTTAAGTGGGGAACTGGTTCTAAGAATATTCTTCGCTGCGTAGTTTAAACCGAGATCAGGGAAGGTAACCAAAATGCCGATTAAATCTTTAGGCTATCTTGGAGTTAGGTCTAACAAAGTGGATGATTGGAAGTATTTTGCTGGTAAGGTTCTTGCCATGCATCTTGCTGATCATGGTGGACGCCAGCTTTCTTTTCGAATGGATGATCTAGTACAACGTTTGGTTGTATCTGATGAACCTGGTGAAACGTTGGCTTTTATCGGCTGGGAAGTATCAAAAAAATCTGACCTCCAATATTTAGCTGCCAAATTAGATGATGCGGGACATAAAGTATCAGAGGGGGGGAGTGAGCTAGCTGACCGTCGCTTTGTAGAAGACTTAATTGTTTGCAGTGATCCAGCCGGAAATCGAATTGAACTAGTTTGGAACCCTCAAAAAGCAGAGGAACCTTTCATTCCTGGACGTCCAATCGACGGTTTCAAAACAGGCCCATTAGGGATGGGGCACGCGGTTTTACATGTTCCAGACGCAACAGCTCTTTTGCCGTTCTATTGCGATATATTAGGTTTTGCCGTCAGTGATTATGGGCTTGATCCGATACCTCTTTACTTTTTTCACGTCAACGGTCGACACCACAGTTTTGCGGTAGTTGGTTCAGGTAATTCCGGGTTTCACCACTTCATGGTGGAGTATCAAAACCTCGATGATATGGGGCAAGGTTATGACCTGGCAAGTCAACAAAAAGATGGCATCGCTTACACGCTGGGTCGTCATACAAATGACCATATAACTAGTTTTTACGCCAATACGCCATCAGGTTTTTTTGTTGAAAGTGGTTGGGGCGGACGGTTAATAGATCCGGTGACTTGGGAGCCTCATGAGACCACGGTAGGCCCAAGTTTCTGGGGACATGATCGACTTTATTTGCCAGAAGATAAGCGAAGAGCTTTTGTTGATATGCGGTTAAAGGCTGCTGCGGATGGATTGCGTGCGCCACCAATGGTGGATTGCCCGTGGCTTTATGAACTACGTGGACGAGAGAGATGAACGAGGCCAAAACTCAGCTTTTTGATGTCGCCATTGTTGGTTATGGGCCGACTGGTGCCACTCTAGCAAATTTGCTTGCGCAGTATGGCCTAAGTGTAGTTGTCATTGAGCGGAATGAAGTGATGTATCACTTGCCACGGGCGGTGCATTTTGATGATGAAACTATGCGAATTTTTCAAACCGTTGGCGTCGCAACTCAACTTAGTAAAAAGGTCCGCATAAATCCAGGTATGCGTTTCGTAGATCATAAAAAATCTGTGATCTTAGAGTGGCCACGTCCACAAGAAATTGGCCCTCAAGGATGGCACGCCAGTTACCGCTTACACCAACCAGATTTGGAACAACTATTGCGCGCTAAGCTTTCTGGTTACTCTAATGCAGTAGTTCTGAACGGGACTGAAGTTGTAAACATCGAGCAGTATGCTAAAAATGTACAACTTCTTTGCCGCAATATCAGCGATGGGCATGAGCATTCACTGAATGCTAAATATTTAGTGGGATGTGACGGTGCTAACTCTTTAGTAAGAAGTGCTATTGGATCTGATGTCGATGATTTGGGGTTTAATGAGCGGTGGCTCGTTGTCGACTTAAAATTAAAAAAAGAACGACCTGACCTAGGCGATTACTCTATTCAATTTTGTGATCCTGTGCGTCCGATGACTTACTGCCGGAACCCTGCCAATCGGCGGCGGTGGGAAATCACTATGCTAGAAGACGAAACTCATGAGGAAGTTACCCGCAGTGACACAATCTGGAAGTTTCTCTCTCCCTGGGTTACTGCCGAGGATGCCAAATTAGAGCGGACGGCAGTCTATACCTTTCAATCTGTAATAGCGAATAATTGGCGTAAGGATCGCCTATTTATAGCAGGTGATGCGGCCCACCTGACCCCGCCCTTTATGGGACAGGGCATGTGTGCAGGCATCCGTGATGCTGCTAACCTAGCGTGGAAGCTGGCGCTCTGCATCAAGAGGGCAGTAAATGACGATATTTTGGATAGTTACCAAGAGGAGCGCTCGCCACATGTACGCGCATTCATTGAAATGGCTATACGTCTTGGTGGTCTAATAAACACAATTGATAGTAAAACCGCTCTGGCGCAGGCCGAAAGCAATGAAGAGGGAACTGCACGTATTTCATCAATTACGCCACCCCTTGGTGCTGGTGATCTTGGTGAAACAATCATCACAAATAGACCATATCGCGGTTATTTATTTAGCCAACCGATACTTCAGAACAGACAACTATTAGATGATAAAGTTGGTTATAACTTTGTTTTAATTTTGCGCTGCCCATTGAATGGAAATATTACTCCAACTGTCAGCGTTTTGGATGCTGAAGAGCACCCCAATTTAGCCACAGCCCTGGATAGTTTCAATACAAACGCATTATTAGTACGCCCTGACAGATATATTGCGGGGAGCGCTATTTCTGAAATTGATATTGCAGATATGGCGGTCAATGGCCTACCTTCACCAATCTTGATAACAAAAGAAAGAGAACCGATATTATGAAGCTTGCGTCCTTGAAGATTGGTGGCCGTGATGGCACGCCAGTTATAGTATCCCGTGATTTGTCGCGCATGGTGCTAGCAACATCTATTGTTAGAAGCGTTCGTAATGCCATCGAAGATTGGAAACGCTCTGAACCTATGCTGCGAGCCCTTAATAAGAAATTGGAGGCTTCTGAGGTCGAAACTATCCCATACGACCCTAAAGCTTTGGCTTCTCCCTTACCGCGTGCATTTCAATGGGCTGACGGCAGTGCCTATTTAAGCCACATGCGGCTGGTACGCAAAGCCCGCGGTGCTGAGATGCCCAAAAATTCCGCGACAGACCCAATGCTTTACCAAGGAGGCAGCGACGGGTTTCTTGGGCCAGTTGATCCAATACCGTGTGTTGAGAACGACTGGGGCCTAGATTTTGAGGGTGAAATAGCTGTTATTACGGATGATGTGCCGATGGGTTGCTCTCCCGAGCAAGCCAAGTCACATATAAAACTCATCATGTTATGTAACGATATTAGCCTTCGCCATGTTATGCGCCCAGAATTAGTGAAAGGTTTTGGCTTTTTTCAATCAAAACCTGCCAGCGCCTTTTCACCAGTTTGCGTTACCCCCGACGAGCTGGGTGTGGCATGGACCGGCGGCCGCATTAATTTACCGCTAATAACGACTTATAATGGCAATGAATTCGGGCGAGTAGATGCCGGCAAAGACCTTAGCTTTGAATTCACAGATTTAATAGCACATGCAGCACGTACTAGAGATCTAGCGGCTGGCACTATAATTGGTTCAGGGACTGTCAGTAATGAAAATCACGATGAAGTAGGTTCCAACTGCTTGGCTGAAAAGCGGATGATTGAGACGATACGGGGTGGTGAGGCTACCACTCGATTCATGACGCCAGGGGACACTATAAAGTTTGAAATGCTCAACAGTGAAGGAAAAAGTATTTTTGGTGCTATTGACCAAACCGTAGTTGCGGGATGAAACTAAAAGCCTAGGCGAACATCTCGTTTGCCTGAGATTGGGCAGGTTAAATGTCGTCAGGTCCTGATAATGTGCGGGCTCTTTCACGTGGGCTAAATATTATGCGGTTATTAAACAGAGTGGGCGCAGCCCGCGTCGGTGAGATAGCCCTTGAATTAGAGTTGCCTCGTACGACAGTTTATCGCCTACTCAATACACTGGAAGAAGACGGTTACGTTCTTTATTCTGGAAGCGACTCTCGTGTGCGTTTGTCGCCTCTGGCGGCCACCTTAGGGGACAGCTCATCTACACGTTCGCAACTTTGCCAAGTAGCCGCCCCAAGTTTGGCTAAGTTTACTGATCTGCACGCATGGCCGGTTGATCTTTCCACTTATGCTGACGCACATATGATAATTCAAGAATCCACTCATAGCCGTAGTCCACTATCGGTTGATCCAGGCATGATTGGTTATTCCTTACCTATGCTACGCTCTTCATCTGGACGAGCGTATCTGTCAGTCAGTGCTGGACGGGAGCGCGAGATAATAATTGATTTGCTCCGAGCAGAAAATGTTGTGGAAGATTTGCCATTTTTACAGGGGGAGTGGCTCGAAAAAAATCTTAATATTTATTTAAAACAAGGATTCGCTACTCGTGGGCCACAAACGTTTAGGCCTAAAACTTCTAGCCTTTCAGTGCCAATCATTTCTGATGAACGTGCTATTGGTTGCCTGTCAATTATCTGGGTCACTAAAGCAATGGAAATGGAGCGAGCCGTCGAAAGGTATGCAGCTGCATTGCAACAAACTGCTATTGAAATTTCTGCTGGAGTACTTTGAACAAAGATTACAATATACCTAATCATAATGCCGTCATTTGTCCGCCAGACGGTCAATTTCACAAATGGCAATTCCGTGGTCGAAGCAAATAGCTAAACTTTTTACACAAACCTCAAACAAAAGGGAGAAAATACACAATGAGCCATTTATTTAAAACGGGCATTGCCGCTGCCGCATTTTCTGTAGCATCTATTGCCGCGTATGCCGCCGACACCACCCTCACTATTTCATCTTGGGCACCACCCACCCATGGCATGAACGCGATAATGTTTCCAGAATTGACCAAGGCAATGGAGGATGCAACAGATGGTCGCGTGAGTGCCGAAATTAAGTATGGGCTGGGTTCTCCACCCGCACAATTTGATCTAATTCTTGATGGTGCAGCAGATATTACATGGATTTTCCACGGTTACTCTCCAGGCCGTTTTGTATCAACAAAAATGATCGAACTGCCAGGTTACCAAGGCAATGCAGAAGCAGCTTCAGTTGCAAGTTGGCGCGCCTACGATAAATTCTTTGCGGGGTTAGGCGAACATAAGGGCGTCAAAGTATTGGCGATGATGACCCACGGCCCAGGGGCTTTACATTCCAATGCGCAAATATCTTCTTTAGAAGACATAGCTGGCATGAAACTACGGCTCGGGGGGGGGGTATCCGGCGATGTTGGTGCAGCACTCGGCGCAACAGGTATCCGGGTTCCTGCTCCAAAAGTTTATGAAACATTAGCTTCAAATTCAGCTGATGGAGTTATGATGCCCATGGAGGCGAAGAAAAGCTTTAAACTATTTGAAGTAGCCAAGAATACGTACCAAGTACCTGGTGGTTTTTATCGTGGATCTTTCGCCGTTATTATGAACCAAGATACCTTCGACAATTTGTCTGATGTGGACCGTATGGCTCTTAGCAAAGTGTTTGGGGAAAACTTGTCGCGCGCAGCCGGTAAAGCTTGGGATCAAATCGACACGGCGGGCATGGCGGCTCTAAACGAAAATTCGGACAATAACTTGACCGAAGCTTCGGCTGCGGATGCAACTAAATGGCAAGCAATGACCGGCCCTTTAATTACAAAAGTCATTGCAGAAGTGAGTGCAAAAGGTGTTGATGCAACTGCAGCTCACGCATTTATTAAAGAGCAAATGGCAGCTGAATAATATGGCGGCATCTTCAATCTAATGAAGGCTTACTTGATAAGGCCCACTATTGGGCCTTATCACACAAATTGGATGCACTAAAATGGATCAGCGAGAAGTTAGAAAACCATCGTCAGAGGCCGCCTGGGACATGTCTTTTAGGCAGACTGGCTTTTGGCGCTACATAGCTGTTCTGCCAACATGGCTTGCTGCAAGTGCCCTTTTCATACTTATGACTATGACCTTTGCTGACGTCATACTACGCAGTTTATTTGATAATCCTATTGAATCAGCCACCGAACTTACTCGGTTGCTTATTGCAATTATTGTTTTCTCGTCGTTGCCTATTATAAGCTGGAAAGGAAACAATATTGTCGTCGACCTATTAGACCCATTGTTTTCTCGCAGGCTTGCCATAATTCGTGACATCGCAATTGATCTGACCTGTGGGGTTATCCTGATCTGGCCTGCTAAACGTGTTTGGGAATTGGCTGAACGCGCCAGAGATTTCGGCGACGTGACAGAGTATCTCAATCTCCCACAGCATTATATCGGCTGGTTTATTGCCGTATTTACTTTTCTAACTGCCCTCACGTTCTTAGCTCGTGCCATTTTGTTAATTTTATCGTCTGTAAAGGGTCCTGTCTGATGCTCGTCTCAATCATTGGGCTAGGTGTAGTTCTTTTTTTAGTTTTCTTGCGTATGCCGATTGCCCTTGCGATGGGGCTGGTCGGTTTTGCCGGCTACGCTGATATTCGTGGAGTTAGGGCGTCAATCTCTATGGTCGGTAGAATAATCATTGACACATCTCAAGATTATGGGCTTTCCGTTGTACCGCTCTTCATACTTATGGGACTTTTTGTGAACAAAGGGGGCCTATCGAAGGAGCTGTATCAGGTATCCTACGTCTTTCTAGGGCATCTAAGGGGTGGGCTAGCAATGGCGACCATTGTGGCATGCGCTGGATTTTCTGCAATTTGCGGATCGTCGTTAGCGACAGCGGCAACTATGTCAAAAGTTGCCATGCCTCAAATGCGCAAATACAACTATGATGACAGCCTCTCGACTGCATCCATTGCCGCTGGTGGAACCTTAGGAATCCTAATCCCCCCCTCAGTTATCCTGGTTATTTATGGGCTTTTAACTGAGACAAGCATTGGTAAATTATTTATTGCAGGGATAATACCAGGATTACTTGGGGTCATTTTGTATCTGGTTGCTGTACGCTACACAATTATCCGAGATCCCAAAGCTGGGCCAGCTGGAGAGCGCAGCAGCCTAATGGACCGCCTTCATGCGTTGCGTGGCGTGTGGGCGGTTCTACTATTATTTTTTATTGTTATTGGTGGGCTGTATGGGGTCCTTAACATCTGGCCGCTCAACCTTACATTTTCTCCAACCGAAGCGGCAGGCATGGGCGCTGCGGGGGCATTTTTAATCGCAGTATCACGCGGCAAGCTTAATTTTTCAAAAACGCTGCAGGTTTTGATAGAAACAGTTCAGACAACTGCTGCGCTATTTGCTGTGCTAATAGGTGCGTGGATATTTTCTAATTTTGTTAATATGGCTGGTCTACCTGAAGCCTTGCGGTTTTTAGTATCTTCAGCTGAGCTTTCTCCTATGCTTGTTATGTTAATGATTTTGGGTATTTACCTTGTTTTAGGGTGTGTATTTGAGAGCTTATCCATGCTTTTATTAACGGTGCCAATCTTCTTTCCTTTAGTTACAAGTTTGGGTTTTGATCCAATTTGGTTTGGTATAATCGTTGTAGTTGTGACAGAAATAAGCCTTATCACACCACCTGTTGGCTTGAATGTTTTTGTACTTAAAGGTGTGATTGGGGATGTTTCAACGGCAACGATTTTCAAAGGAGTCACTCCTTTTTGGATTGTTGATATTATTCGTCTTGCACTGTTAGTGTTCATTCCTTCAATTATACTTTTTTTACCAAATTCAATGCTTTAATTGGATATCTAAACATCATGAATACTACGTTTGATTTACAAAATGTCTCTGAGGACTACCTCGCGGATCCTTACAGTACCCTAGCGGAACTCCGTGCACACTCGCCTGTTCATAAAAACAATGATGGGACATTTATCCTAACCTGTTATTCCGATATTGTTAAAACATATAGAGACCCTTTGATTTGGTCGTCTGACAAACATTCTGTATTTAAAACAAAATTTGGAAATACGCCCCTTTTCGAACATCATACAAACAGTATTGTTTTTATCGATCCGCCAGACCACACGCGTATTCGCAACCTTTTCCAATCTGCTTTCACCCGAAAAGCATTGGCAGCCTTTGTGCCTAGGATTACTGACTTGGTAGATGAATATTTAGATCGCCTTGAAGATCAGGGCGAGATGGAAGTTGTCGAAGAATTTTCATCCCGCCTTCCAATTGAAGTAGTTTGCGATCTTTTGGGCGTTCCCCGCCAAGATCGTGAATTAATTCGGGGATGGGCTAACTCAATTCTCACTGCATTAGAGCCAACATTAATGCAAAAACAGCTTGATGATGGAAATCAAGCTGTTGTCGATTTTAAGCAATATTTACGTGATCTTATTGCATATCGTCGGGTGCACCCTCATGATGCAAAAGACACAGAGGTTTTAACCATCTTAGCGGATGCGGAAGCGGATGGTAAAGGTCTCACAGAAGTTGAATTGCTGCATCAATGCATTTTCATGCTCAATGCGGGGCACGAAACGTCCACTAATATGATCAGCCATGGTATCCATGAAATGCTGCATAATCCTGATCAAATTGAACTTCTCTCCAAAAACCCAGATCTTATTGAGCCGATGGTGGAAGAGGTACTGCGCTATCAGGCACCAATCCAGATTAACAACCGTCAGGCAAAATCAGATCAGATATTGTCGGGCATCACTATACCAGCAGATACTACTGTACATATGATGATCAATGCCGCCAATCGTGATCCGGCCCAGTTCCCAAACCCAGATCGTTTTGATATCACAAGGCGTCCAAACAGGCATCTATCCTTTGGTTTGGGAGTCCATATTTGCGCGGGCAATGCTTTGGCTAGAGTGGAAGCGCAAATCGCGTTCCAAAAGTTATTCCACCGGTTTCCAAAACTTGAGTTAACCACTCCTGCGGTCATTGCTCCAAGGCTGAGATTCCGGGAGGTATCATCCCTGCATGTCTGTGTGACTTAGAGTTTTTATATCTATATTTTTCGTAGATATCTCTGCGAGGATCCTCGCGCAAGCTGGAATTTGGCCTTTAACGGGCCGAACGGGCACTATCTTTTTGGGTTCTGATCCAGTCGATGAGATAATTGTTGAAGAAAACAGTCAACGGCTGATTACCTGCTTTGACAGACCCCAAAGGATTTAAGCCGTGATGACTGATCGTTACCACATGTCTAACAGGTGGGGCAAAAATTAGGGTAAACTTTATTATCTGCAATCAGATCCAACCGAAATGAATAATCTGTTTGACGACGCTGGCGCCGCGCAAATCACAGCTACTTTGACAGAAACGATGTTACGCCAGATGATCGGCTACAAGATCGAGCGCAGTTGCCCACCTATCAAGCATCAGTGCCAACAAGGTGCTATCAAAAATAATGCGAACTCGCATCTGATTACCGCCACAGCCTCAAAATATACACTCAATAAATGACGGCACTCAGCGAGAGCCGCGGCTCGGTTGAGCATGAAGTTAGTACGTGAGTAGCGGTGGTGTTCCTGCACCTCTTAAAGCCAACCTACTCCCACATCCCGCCTGTGTAGCGCGTTAGGCGGACTTGAATGTTGAATGGCTTCAGCACGCAAACAGCCACTGTACCGCTTGGCACAGCAAACACTTTTAGCTGAAATTAGTCATCTAAGGAGCGTTCTTTGTTGAGTCTTTGCACCAACAAAGCCATGATTAACCCAAGTAATGATGAAGCCCACATAAGTATTAACAAGGGCATCTCAGTGCTTCCAGGAACTAGCACTAGTCCAGATAAAGTTGAAAGACCTGCACCTCCAGCTATCGATATTGAGCCACCTAAACCGGAGGCTGCGCCTGCTAAATGGGAACGCACGGACAACATCCCAGCAGTTGCGTTTGGCAGGCACAATCCATTGCCAAAACCCACGAAAATCAAACAGCCAAAAAAACTCATGGCACTAGACTGCCCAAAAAAAGACAAAAATATCGACAAAGACATGCCAATAAATATCGCAATCAAGCCCATTAAAATCATATAATCAATACTTAATCTTAATGAGTAACGACCTGAAATAAAATTACCTACAAAATATCCAATAGCGGGTGTACCGAAATAAAGACCCAATTTTTCAGGGCTAAGGTGAAATACGTCAGAACCCACAAACGGTCCACCGCCAAGATAAGCAAAATATGCGCCAGCGGCAAAAGCTGATATCAAACAATAACCCCAGAAGCGTCTGGAGGCCAGAAGTTGAGGGTATTCCTTGATTTGTTTTTGCCACCCGCCTGTGCTCGATGGCGCTGTTTCACCTTGGTCGAAATATGTCACTATCCATACTATGAGCCCTACGCCACCTATCATCCAGAAATTTGATTTCCATCCAAACCAACTATCTAGAAATCCTCCCAAGGCAGGAGCAAGCATTGGTGTGATCGCCATCCCCATCGCGATATAGGCTATTTTTGAGGCGGATGCTTGAGTGTCACTAGTGTCACGCACGATTGCACGAGATAAGACCATTCCACATGCAGCAAAGGCTTGAACAGCGCGCAAAGTCATAAAAACGGCTATGTTTTGAGTAAATATACATGCAAAACTGGCAAAAATAAAAATACTCAAGGACCACAGCAAAACTGGCCTGCGGCCTATTCTGTCTGACAACGGTCCGACTAAGATTTGTATAATTGCGCTTGAACCCAAATAAATTGCGACAGATACCCCCATAATCGCAACCGTAGTGTCAAAATGAATAGCCATAGCTGGTAGGCTTGGCAAAAAACTATTCATCGCAAGCATGGAAATGCTGGCTAGAAGGACCAAAGTAAACATACTTGGTTGTGTCCTACGATCACAAAAACGTGCATCAGAGAATTTATCCATCGTAGAGAGCTAATCCATTAGCAATATCTTGTCTATGAGCATGCCCTTGGGCCGGTGCTGTCAGACAAATGGGAACTCACATCGGATTGCTGGTGCAGCCTGGCTCAATAATTGGCGCCAATCACCAAGAGCCGCGCTTCGGTTCAACTTAAAATTGATGCGGCTATGGCGATGGCATTACCAAACAAAATTACACCTGAGTCAATTTACGACGCTAACACTTAAGCCCGTGGTCCGAGGCGCGGAGCCCTAGGATAGTGAGGCCTTGTGTGAGCCTGGCGCGTTTCATTTGTTTGGATTGGGCTCAGTAACCCCCCAAACAAGTTGGCCGACACTTCACAGGAATGCTTAGATCGGGGAACAGGCTCTCGCTATGATTAGTGCTGGAGTATTCACATCAGATTAAGCTGTATAGTTTGCTTGTCCCCCGATCGGAGATTTGACGGACGTCAGGGAATGTTAAAAAGCGGCGATGAACGTGGCAATTTCTGAGGGTGCCAAAACGCAAGAAACGCCCCTGTGGACAATACTGCATTGTAATTATTTGGTTAGGTTTGGTTGCGGGAGTAGGATTTGAACCTTCGACCTTCAGGGTAAAAGTAATATAATTATTTCAATAATTTACAGACACTTTATTCTATAGACAACTAACTAAGGATTTTACTGAGGTATTAGTAAATAACTTAATATTACCATAGCTGCGGCGGAGAGATACAAAACCTAAGCACAAACCAGGGGTTTATCTAGTTTGCACAACATTTATTGAAAAAGCTCTTGGTCCACACCTAAAGCTCGGATTTATCATTAGCTTAAATAAGCACTAGTTAATACCGGGAAGCTTGTAAAACCAAACCGGCCTTGCTGATCAGCTTTTTCAAGCTGAGACTTCCAATCAGAGACTTCTTCTACAGATAAGCCTTGAGTTAATGCAAAGTTTGCCATTACTGCCTCTGAGTATCTAGCAGGTGAGTTGTTATCTCTTCTTGTTATGACAAAAGCTAACGATCTGTCCTTTACACTCTCAAATCCGCGACGCTCCAGCTTTCCAGGAAGCTCCATTGGAAGCATTTGATGGCTACAATGCGCTCTGAATGCTTCGTGAACTTTCCCATTTAACTTCTCCTCGGCACCATGGAATTTAAAATGATCCCAAAGTATCGAAACGTTCACAAAAGCACCCCCTGACTTCAAGATTCGAGTAATTTCATCTAGTGCTGGTTCTACATCAGGAACATATTCCAGAGCTTGCGTTGAAGTTACAGAATGACAACTATCGGTCTCTAACTGGCTATCGTCTGCATTTTTCTCAATGTACTTAATATTTTCAAATTCTGAACACCGCTTCCGAGCTTGTTCAAGCTGGGCTTCGCTAGGATCTAAGCCATAAATTGTTCCAGAATTACCAACTGCTTTAGCAAGATGTGTTAACAAATGACCAGCACCGCAACCTATATCGACAATAGTATCTCCAGCTTGAATTTGCATTTCGTTAAGAATTGCATTTCGCCGAGTGGTT
>Ga0213869_10000391_pt1 | contig 36131 bp, 34 predicted proteins | sample PICome_10_FD_160083 | JGI IMG/M metagenome (GOLD analysis project Ga0213869, IMG submission 160083) | Coastal seawater microbial communities near Pivers Island, North Carolina, United States - PICO132 | ecosystem: Environmental > Aquatic > Marine > Coastal | place: USA: North Carolina...
AAGTAAAAGCAAGTTTAGACTACGGCATACAAGTCGCTAGAGCTATCGAAGGAGAGTGGTTTCAAGAAGGTAGATCTGGAAACAGATATGCTCAAAGTTATAGTAATTTTCATCAATTAAGATTATACGCTAGAGGTGAACAATCAATAGCCAAATATAAAGATGAGTTATCAATTAATGGTGATTTATCTTATTTAAATTTAGACTGGAAACCTGTACCTGTTATACCTAAGTTCGTAGATATTGTAGTTAATGGTATGTCTAATAAATCTTACGACATCCAAACAGTTGCTCAAGATCCTTTTTCTTTAGAACAAAAATCAAAATACGCTCAAGCTGTTTCTAGAGATATAAACATGAAAGGCACTTTAGATAAGTTTAAGCAAAATTTAGGTTTAGATTTGTATAATGTTTCTAATCCAATTGATCTACCAGCTAGTCAAGAAGAGTTAGATCTATATATGCAAATGAGTTATAAGCAAACTGTAGAAATTGCTGAAGAAGAACTTATAGAAAACACATTAGCAGTAAATAAATACGACGAAACTAAAAAAAGACTAGCTTACGATTTAACTGTACTAGGTATAGCTGCTACTAAAACAAGTTTTAATGAATCCGAAGGTATAACTATTGATTACGTAGATCCAGCGTATATGGTTTACTCATATACTGAAGATCCAAATTTTGATGATATATATTATGTAGGTGAAGTTAAATCAATAACAATAGCTGAACTTAAAAAACAATTCCCTAATATATCTGACGCTGAATTAGATCAAATACAAAAAATGCCAGGAAATTCTCAGTATATAACTGGTTGGGGTAATTACGACGAAAACACTGTTCAAGTTATGTATTTTGAATACAAAACTTATATGGATCAGGTTTTTAAAATAAAACAAACAGAACAAGGTCTTTTAAAAGCTATAGAAAAAACTGATGAGTTTAATCCTCCGCCAAATGATAATTTTGAAAGAGTTAGTAGAACTATAGAGGTATTGTATACAGGTGCTAAAGTTTTAGGTAACAATCATATGTTGGAATGGAAGCTAGCTGAAAATATGACAAGACCATCAGCTGATTCGACTAGAGTGGAAATGAATTATTGTATAGCTGCTCCTAGAATGTATAAAGGTAGAATTGAATCAATAGTAAGTCGTATTACTGGTTTTGCTGATATGATTCAATTAACTCACTTAAAACTACAGCAAGTAATGTCTAGAATAGTACCTGATGGTGTATTCTTAGATATGGATGGTTTAGCAGAAGTCGATCTAGGTAATGGTACAAATTACAATCCAGCTGAAGCTCTTAATATGTATTTCCAAACTGGTAGTGTTGTAGGTAGATCACTTACACAAGACGGTGGAATGAATGCTGGTAAAGTTCCAGTTCAAGAATTAGCATCATCTTCTGGTCATGCTAAAATACAAAGTTTAATTGGTACATACGAGTATTATTTAAAAATGATACGTGATGTAACCGGACTAAATGAAGCTAGAGATGGTTCAATGCCTGATAAAGATTCTTTAGTTGGATTACAAAAATTAGCCGCTAATGCTTCTAATACAGCTACAAAACATATATTACAATCTTTATTATACATAAGTCTTAGAGTTTGTGAGAATATAAGTTTAAAAGCTGCGGATTTATTAAAGAATCCTTTATTAAGAAACTCTTTAGCAAACTCTATAAGTACTTTTAATACTAACACGTTAGAAGAGTTAATTAACCTACAGCTGCATGATTTTGGTATTTACTTACAATTAGAACCAGAAGAAGAAGATAAAGCTAAGTTAGAACAAAATATACAAGTAGCTTTGCAAACAGGTGGTATATCTTTATCTGATGCTATTGATGTTAGAGAGATAAAAAATATAAAGCTAGCCAACAAATATTTAAAACTTAGACAACAACAAAAAATAGAAAGAGAACAGGCTCAAGCCCAGCAAAATATTCAAGCTCAAGCGCAGGCTAACGCTCAAGCTTCAGAAGCTGCTGCTTTAGCTGAAGTTCAAAAACAACAAGCTCTTACACAAGAAAAAGTTAGTATAGAACAAGCTAAGTCTCAATTTGAAATACAACGTATGCAAACAGAGGCTCAAATTAAAAAGCAATTAATGGCTGAAGAGTTTGGTTATCAAATACAATTAGCTCAAGCAAGAGCTAAAGCAGAAAGAGATAAGGAAGAAAAAATAGAAGATCGTAAAGACGAAAGAACAAGAATACAAGCAACTCAACAATCAGAGATGATAGCTCAAAGAAAAAACGATGAGTTACCTAAAAACTTTGAATCCGCTGGGTTTGATACTCTTGGAGGTTTTGGACTTGAACAGTTTGAACCTCGGTGAGAATAAATTTTTAACTATTTAATTATATTATATTATGTCAGAAGTAAAACAAGAGGGAGAGTTTTCTTTAAAAGGTAAGAAAACTAAACCAAAAGATTTAGGAAAATCTACAAATGAAGTTGTAAAAGTTGATTTGTCAGCTCCTGTAGAAAAACAAGTTGAACAAGAAGTTACTAAAGTAGTAATTGGTTCAGAAGAAAAACAACCAGAAGAAAATGCCAATACAGAGCAAGAAACAGCAGACGTGGTTGCAGATCAACAATCCGGAGTTGTACAAGAAGTGGTTGAAGAAGTATCATCAGAACAAAGCACCGTTCAAGATGAAACTCCAATCATTCAAGAAATAACAGAGCAAGAAGTACAAGAAGAAGTAAAACAAGTTGAGCAACAAGTAAAAGAAGCTATTAGAGATGAAAAGGTATTAGGTAAACCACTACCAGAAAACATCGAAAAACTAGTTTCATTCATGGAAGAAACAGGAGGTGATATTAATGATTATGTCCGTTTAAATGCTGATTACTCTAGTGTTGATTCAAACACATTATTAAAAGAATACTATAAAAAAACAAAACCTTATTTAGAAGGTGATGATATAAATCTTTTACTTGAAGAATTTTCTTATGATGAAGATTTAGATGAGGAAAAAGATATACGTAAGAAAAAGCTTGCGTTTAAAGAAGAAGTTGCAAAAGCCAAAAACTTTTTAGAGGAAACTAAGAGTAAATATTACGACGAGATCAAGTTGAGACCGGGCGTAACTCAAGAACAAAAAAAAGCAATGGACTTTTTCAATCGATATAATGATCAGCAAACAAAAGCTGAGCAACAACATGAAGAGTTTAAAAACCAAACTAAACAACTTTTTAACGAAGATTTCAAAGGTTTTGATTTCAACTTAGGTGAAAAAAAGTTTAGATATGGTGTAAAAGATCCTTCAAAAGTTGCAGAGACCCAATCAAACATTAATAATCTTATAGGGAAGTTCCTTAACGAAGATGGTAGTGTAAAAGATCCGGTTGGTTATCATAAAGCTATGTACGCTGCTTCAAATGCTGACACTATTGCAAATCATTTTTATGAACAAGGTAGAGCTGACGCTGTTAAAGAAGTTGTCAATAGTTCTAAAAACCCTAGTTCAGCTCCAAGGCAAATTGCTCAAAGTGATTTTAAAGATGGTATTAAAGTAAAAGTGTTAAACAACGATGCATTAAGCGCATCGAAATTAAAAATTAAAAAATTTGGATTTAACAATTAAAACAATTAAAAAATGGCTTTATCACCAACATTCGGTTCAATTAAACCGAGTCAAAAACAACAAATACTATCTGATAACTATTTAAATTTTACAGATGGATCAGGAAATGATTTTGCACAACAATATCTACCTGAAATTTATGAGCAAGAAGTAGAGCGTTATGGAAACAGAACTCTTTCTGGATTCTTGCGAATGGTAGGCGCTGAAATGCCTATGACTTCTGACCAAGTAGTATGGTCTGAACAAAACCGATTACATATTGCTTATGATTCTGTTACCAAAACAGCTGGAGGAGATTTAACTTTTGTCCTTAATGCTACTGCTGGAAACAGTTTCGTTGCAAACGTAATTTCACCAAACCAAACTATCGTAATTTTAGATCCCGCTACAGGAACTGAAGTAACTGCTTTAGTTGAAACTAGTACTAACACAAGTGCTGTTTTAGCTACTCTTGAAGTTGCTCCTTATACTGGAGCTGATCTTGACGCTACTTTTGGCGCTGGTGCAGTAACTGGTCTTAAGATTTTTGTCTACGGTTCTGAATATGCTAAAGGAACTGGAGATGATGATATTAAATCAATCACTCCTTCTTTCACTCAATTTTCTAACTCACCTATCATCATCAAATCTAAATACGCTATTTCTGGATCTGATGCTGCTCAAATCGGTTGGGTTGAAGTTGCTACTGAAGACGGAACTGGAGGATATCTTTGGTACTTGAAAGCTGAGTCTGAAACTCGTTTACGTTTTGAAGATTATTTAGAAATGTCTGTAGTTGAAGGTACTTTGGCTGCTGCTGGTTCTGCTGCTTTAGCTGCTGGTAAAAAAGGTACTGAAGGTCTTTTCGCTGCTATAAAATCAAGAGGAAATGTTTACTCTGCGTTTGCACCAGCTAAAGGAGACTTAACTCAATTTGATGAGATTCTTAAAAATCTTGATACTCAAGGAGCTATTGAAGAAAACATGCTTTTCTTGAACAGAGGTACTTCAATCGCTATCGATGATATGCTAGGTGGTGTATCAAGTGGAACTAATGGTGGTGTTGCTTTTGGATTGTTTGAAAATTCAGAAGATATGGCACTTAACCTTGGTTTCTCTGGATTCCGAAGAGGTTCTTATGACTTTTACAAAACTGACTGGAAATACTTAAATGACGCATCTACTCGTGGAGCTGTTGCTGATTCAGGTATCGAAGGTGTATTGGTTCCAGCTGGAACTTCTACAGTTTATGATCAAGTTTTAGGAACTAACATCCGTCGTCCATTCCTACACGTACGTTACCGAGCTTCACAAGCTGATGATCGTCGTATGAAGTCTTGGTTGACTGGATCTGTTGGAGGTGCTTACACTTCTGATCTTGATGCAATGGAAGTACACTTCCTATCTGAAAGATGTCTATGTGTGCAAGGTGCTAACAACTTTGTATTGTTTACTGACTAAGAATACTTTATATAATAACCACCCTCGTCTTATCGGCGGGGGTAGTTATTATTTTTACTAACATTTTTATTATATTATATCATGGCTAAAAAAGTCCAAGCAGAAGAAATTGTTGAGGTTGCACCTCAGCCTACTGTTGCAAAAACTGCACCAGTTAAACAAGCACCAGCTAAACCAAGTTGGGAAATAAAAGATAGAGTTTATATTTTAAAAAACTCATTTTCTCCATTAACGTTCACATTACCATCAAAACATTCTAATAGATATCCTTTATTATGGTTTGATGAAAAAACTGGAGAACAAAAAGAAATAAGATATGCTACAAATCAAAATTCACCATTAGTTGAAGACCAAAAAGGTGAAGCAACACTTGGGCATATAGTTTTTGAAAACGGTACTTTATTTGTACCTAAAGAAAAACAAAACTTACAAAAACTTTTATCTATATATCATCCGTCGTTAAATAAAAAATATTATGAATTTAACAAAGTTGCGGTTGCTGAAACAGAACTAGATGATTTAGAGTTAGAAATAGAAGCTTTAAACGCGGCTAGAGCTATAGACATTGATCAAGCTGAAGCTATATTAAGAGTTGAAATTGGATCTGAAGTTTCTAAAATGAGTAGTAGAGAGATAAAAAGAGATTTACTTTTATTTGCTAAAAGAAATCCAAGTTTATTTCTTAATCTAGCTAACGATGAAAACGTACAACTTAGAAACATGGCTGTAAAAGCTACAGAAGCTGGCATAATTAATTTATCACCAGACAAAAGAACTTTTACTTGGGCTACAAATGGTAGAAAATTAATGACAGTACCATTTGATGAACATCCATACTCAGCTATGGCTGCTTTCTTCAAAACAGATGAAGGTATTGAAGTTTTTAAATCTGTAGAGAAAAAACTCTCATAACATGTAATACTAATATATAGAAGATCGCTTCGGCGGTCTTCTGTGTATTATAATAAAAAAATAACAAATGGCAATAAGTGTAGACACGGTTTATAAAACAGTCTTATTAATACTAAATAAAGAACAACGAGGTTATATGACGCCTGATGAGTTTAATAAGATAGCTACTCAAGTTCAACTTGAAACTTTTGAAGATTATTTTGAAAGTTTAAACCAACAACTTAGAGTGCCAGATAACGACAGTGAATATGCTGATCGTATAAAAAATCTTGATGAAAAAATAGCTGTATTTAAAAAATATGGAACAGCTAATTATTCATCACCCCACTTCACATTACCAGCGGATCTATATAGATTAGGCACCGTTGTTTATAAAGATGAAATAGAAGCTCAACTAATCCAAAGAAATGATCTTCTATATGTTAATCAATCACCTTTAACGAAACCCACAGAAAAATATCCGTTATATTTATACGAGGACAATAAGTTGTATTTGAAACCAACTAGTATAAATTCAAACATTAGTGTTTCTTATGTTAAGAAACCAGCTGATGTTGTTTGGAATTTTATTATACCTCAAGGCCAAAACTACTATCAATATAGCGCGGGTACTTCTACAGATTTTGAACTAGACGTATCAGAACAACCTGAAGTAATTATAAAAGTATTATTGTACGCTGGGGTTGTAGTTAAAGACTATCAAATAGTTCAGCTAGCCGCTCAAGAAGTACAATCACAAGAAATAAATCAAAAAAGCTAATAAGATATGCCTACACCTAATGGAGGTTTAATAACCGAAAATAATCGCCAATATTACGCAGGAGCACAAAGCTTTTTATCAACAGCTAGTCAAACTATTTTTGGTCCAACTACTTTTGATACAGATCTAGTTTTTGGAAGTTATGATCCTTTAGAAACTAATTATGCTTTAAATAATTTTAAACTATATACAGCTGCGCCTGGTGATTTAGTTTACACAGAATACACAGCTGAATATACAGTTCTAAATAATGTTATAACTTTCACAACAGGATTAGCTGAAAATACTTCAGTTGCTATTCAGTTAAAATCACTTGAAGGTGGTAACTATGGTAATAGAGATGCTTATGGTAACACTGTAGAGGAAAACTGGGGATCATATTCTTATATAAAACTAGATGATGTTATAACAAACTTTATGGTTGCTTATGTAGGTACTGGTAAAATTATATCTGATGTAAAAAGAACAGATGTTATTTTCTTTGCTAAAAGAGCAATGCAAGAATTTAGTTATGATACATTAAAAAGCGTAAAGTCCCAAGAATTAACTATACCACCAAGTTTAAGTGTTCCAATGCCTCAAGATTACGTTAACTATGTCAATATGTCTTGGGTTGATCAATCAGGTATAAAACACATTATATATCCAACTACACTTACAAGTAATCCTTACGAAAATCCTTTACAAGATTCCCAAGGTATTCCAACACAAGATAACTTTAATGCTAACACCCAAGGAACATCGATAACTGAAGAAAGATGGGACGCTAACGGTATTGGAGTTATAAACAATCAAATTCAAGACGGGTCACCTGTTTGGGCTAATATATATGGCGGTGGATTTGGTCAAGGTTTTGCATGGAACAGTGGTTTTTACGGTATACAACCAGAAGTTAGTCAAATTAACGGTTGGTTTACAATAAATGAAAGAGAAAATAAGTTTTCTTTTTCTAATGATCTAGTTGATCGCTTAATCATTTTAGATTATGTTTCTGATGGTTTAGCATATGACTTAGACACTAGAGTCCCTAAGATGTCAGAAGAAGCTATATACGCTTATATTTTGCATGCTATAGTTTCTACTAGAGCTAATCAACCAGAGTATTTAGTACAGAGATTACGTCAAGAGAAAAGCGCTAAACTAAGAAATGCTAAAATAAGATTATCTAATATTAAGCTCAGCGAATTTATACAAATTATGCGAGGTAAATCTAAATGGATAAAACACTAGAATTAAATGGCTGAAATTAAAAATACTTTTCTAAAATCCAAGATGAATAAAGACTTGGATGATAGATTACTACCAAATGGTGAATATCGTGATGCGCAGAATATATCTGTAGGTAAATCAGAAGATGCTGATGTAGGTGCTTTAGAAAATATTATAGGTAATATTAACGCTACACCAGTTCTTCCTTATTCTTCTGATTGTGAAATAATAGGTTACTATAGTGATAAAACAAACGATAGAATTGTAACTTTTGTAACAAACTATACTGATCCAGCACCTAATAATCCAACATATGCTCCGCCAACTGCAGAATGTCATATATGTATTTTCAACAGTAATAATGATACATATGAAAATATTGTTAGTGGTAGTTTTTTAAATTTTTCAACTACAGATAGAGTTTTAGGTGTAAATCTTATAGAAAACTTATTATTTTTTACTGATAATAGAAACCAGCCTAGAAAAATAAACATTAATACTGCTATCTTATCACCAAGTTATTATAACTCTGAAGACAATATATCTGTTGCTAAATACAACCCATATAAATGTATTAGTCTTGTTAGAAAAATAGATCAAACAACCACAGCAGATACTATAAATTCAAATGTCTTGTTTATAGATGATTTAAGTAATAAAGTTATACCAGGCATGGTTGTTGTGGCTAAAAAACCCACTGGTGGTTATTCTATATCTGGTGACGATTACATAACTGTTGAATCTGTAACTTCTAATTCTGTAACTTTAAAACAACAAGCTGCCGGAAGTGTTTCTTTAAATATTGATACAGGTTCTACTATTACTTTTTTGCAATCAACAATGTCTAATAAAGAAGATCCTACAGAATATCCAAACTGGCCAGGTGATCCTGATTTATTAGAAGATAGATACGTTAGGTTTTCTTATAGATTTAAGTTTGACGATGGAGAATATTCTTTAACAGCACCATTTACTCAAATAGCTTATGTACCTAAACAAAAAGGATATTTCCAAAACGGAGATGAAGATGCGGCTTATAGATCTACTGTTCTTGATTTCATGGAAAATGAAATAAATGATATAGAGTTATTAGTTCCTCTTCCTTCTAAAGGTAGTTTACTTCAACAAGAGTATAAAGTTCAATCTGTAGATATACTATATAAAGAATCAGATGGTTTAAGTATTAAAGTTCTAGAAACTATACCTATTTCTGATATATCTACAACTGAGGATGGTAATCCTAGGGAGGAAAATATATACACATATATTTATCAATCAAGAAAACCATATAAAACTTTACCTCAATTTGAAACTACTAGAGTCTACGATAAAGTTCCTGTTAGAGCTAAAGCTCAAGAGGCTTCAGGTAATAGAATAATATACGGTAACTATAGAGATATAAATACTCCACCTGATTTTGTAGATTATTATGTAGGTGCTTTTGAGAAAAATACAAATCTAGGTGATTCGTTTGTAGAATATCCTAACCATACTCTTAAACAAAATAGAAATTATCAAATAGGTTTTATTTTAGCTGATAAATTTGGTAGACAATCACCTGTTATTTTGTCTCCTGTTACTGTAGCTGGTTTAGATACTGGTAGTAATTTTAAAGGTGGTTCAACAATATATCATCCGTATAATAGTGAGAATTCACAAGGTAATATTAGAGATTGGTTTGGTGACGCTATACAAGTAGTTATAAACACTGAAATTAATAGTATTTTTAATAGACCTTTAGGTAGACCAGGCATGTACGCTGAAAGATATAAAGATTCTAATTTTTTAGGTGAAGGTTTTTCTATAAGTTCAAGTTCTTTTTTAAATAACGATCAAACCCAATATGTTTTTACTTTAGACACTTTAAACCCAGACAATGCAAGTGTACCTATTGTAGGTACTAGTTTGTCCGGCGAATATAGAGATTACGTAAAAGTAACAAGCGTAATAGATAATGGTGGTGGAACTTACACTGTAGAAGCTGACGGTTCTATAAGTTCATCATATTTACCTAAAGTTTTAATAGAAAACGATATAAAATTTGCTTACAATATAAATCCAATAGGATGGTATTCTTACAAAATAGTTGTAAAACAAACTGAACAAGAATATTATAATTGTTATTTACCTGGAATACTAAATGGTTATCCAGATCCAATAGTTACACCGTCTCCTTATCCAACTAGTGAAGTAGGTAAAACTGCTCATGTTGTATTATTGAATGATAATATAAATAAAATACCTAGAGACTTATCTGAGGTTGGTCCAGATCAAAAACAATATAGAAGTTCAGTAAGATTATTTGGTAGAGTTGAAAATAATACATCGTCAAATGAACAATATTTTCCAGGTAGAGCGACAGATACCGTATCTACAATAGCCACGTCTAGTGATTTAAATATGGATTTCAACGATATAAATAGTGTTGAAAACTTTTATCAACTAGACACAAATCCAAACATAGCTAGAATATCTACTTTATCTGCTCCTATAGGTGTAACTGAAGATTCTATGCTTCCTTTTTTAGCTATATATGAAACTGAACCGGTTGTATCATTATTAGATATATTTTGGGAAACAACAAGTACTGGTTCTATATCTGAATTAAATGAAGATGTATCTACAGGTAGCCCAGCACCAGTTGGTTTTACTGAAATAAATTTTAATTTTAGAGAAAATCAAGATTCTCAAGGAACTGGAGAGGGGACTGGAGACGTTGATTCACCCTGGGTTACTGATTCTTTTTTTCCAATAACAGCTGAAGGTACACCTATAACAGGAACAACAATAACTTCTTTTACCGTTACAGATAGCAACGATCCAGCTCAATCTGTCACCTATTTCAGCATAGAACAAGAAACAGATATTAGTAGTCCATTTTATGGATCTTATAGAATAAAATTTAATAGTCAAGATATTGCTTACACTAGTAATTACGCTACAAATAGTGTTTTCTTTTTTAGTATGACTTTTAATTATGTTTTTGGCGAAGAAGTTTATACGCCTACTTTAGGCTTTCAAGGAAGTTTAGCAAACATAGATCCTTATTTATCTATAAGTCAATTTTCACATTTAGATCCAGCGCCTCAAATATTACCTCAAATAACAAGTTATCAAGGTAGCCCTTTAAGTTTAGGTAATATAGCTACCGCTGTAGTTAATGGCGCTCATGAATTTAATCCCGCTAAGCAAGATGTCGGTGTATTTTTTACTAGTGTACCAGATAGCCCAGATCCAATAACAATACCAAATAGTGTTACTATAAATCATTCAACAAGTGAAATGGTTAAAGGTTACGATTGGGGTCAAGGTATATATGAGATAAAATTAAAAGTTAAAGATGCTTTATCTAGCTTTAACTCTGGTCAACAATCAATATCTTCACAAGGAAACACAACCCCTGGAACAAATGAAAGTATAGAATATTCTCAAGAAGTTAGAGTTATTCAAGAACCTTTACCAAGCGGATTGATAACAAATTGTTTGAGTACGTATGACCAAATAAATCCTGATCCTAGAGTAATAAACAAAAAAGTTAAGCTATCAGGTACAAACTCCTACGATTATCCCGTTAGTGTAGAGGCTGCTTGGTATGTTGCAGATAATATATTAGCATCTAATGATTATCCTAGTGAATATCCTCCAGTAAATACAGATCCAAACGCTCCAGGAAATTATGTTGCAGAACCAATCAGACTTGGGACAGAAGGTTTTTCAAATACTTCAGCTACAATTCAATTTGATTTAATGGCTGAAATACTTAGAAGTAAAGAAAATAATTCTTGGTGCGCGTATTCGTGGAGAATATATTATAGATCAAGTTCTTCTCAATCATGGACAGATCAAGGTATTTATGACTCCAACGGAACCAATATAAGTTATATGCTAAATGAAAAAATTAACGGCAACGATGACGCAAATGGAAGAAGAGGTGAAAGAAGTACAAACGCCGGACAATTTAGCGAAACAACTACGCTATGGCTTTTAAATGACTCTTTTGCGAATACTAAAGAAGCTTTAAACATTCCTATTGCTTTCGACGTGAATGGAGAATATTTCATTCATGCGGAGCTTCTTGATAAGCTCGATGCTGAGCAAGAAGGTAATTCATTTTATTATGCGTGTGCTTGGGTTAATGTAAACGATGCCTACAATCCTACATGTGTTCCTAATTATGGAGATAATGAAGCTGCTAATAAATCAGCTTGGGAATATTCAGTTCTACCTGAAAGATCCTCTAGAACATTAGCTTGTGAAGCTTCAGAAGGCGCTAACACTTATTGGGCTAGAACACCTTATCCTCATATTGTTAAACAGTTTTGGAGTAATAGTAGTTTTACACAAGAACCATTACCGTCAATAACAGATGGTTTTCATTCTTACTTTTATCAAGCAGCTCCTCCTGTAGTGGGTGAAGCACAAGACACTGGTTTGAACATTAAAATGTCAGCTAACTTTACAAACACAACAGATTCTGTAGTTAGAAAAGGATGGATAGACGGTGTTAGAGTTATTTGTCAACAAGATGAAAACGTACAAAGAGTAGGTTATCAATATGATCCAGTTACTAATACTCCTGATTTAACTATACTACCAATTTGGCAAGACACAGGTCTTCTTCATTCAATATCTAGAGATGGTACTTTTCCTGTAGAATTTATAACGCCACCTCCCGGCGGGACAACTTTTAACGTGTACGAAGGAGACGCTCTTTATACAAGAACGCGTTTTGATAATCAAACAATTCCACAATATAACTATCATGTTTCAACAACTGGAACTTTTGAATATAATTTAGTTTATTATAGATGGTTAAATTTTACTTAATTAGTAATAAAAAATAAAAATAAGTGATAATAAAATATGTCAGCAACACTAGAAGTTAAATATTTCAACTCTTTTTGGTTAAAGAAGATAGATAGCATTGTAAACGCTGAAACCGTTGATGAAGAAAACGTTCCAGGCGCTTATCCATCTGACAATTTAAAAGACTGGTATATCGAGGAAGCTAGAATACGAGGCGGTTACAATAACACGTCTGTAGATTTTGGTGTTAAAGCTTACTTAGTTGAAGATGAAAACTTACAACAACATAGATTTAACTCTCTTATATATTCAGGTGTTTTTAATTCTAGAACAGGTATAAATAGAACTAATGTTTTTTCTGTTGGTGAAGATATAACTAAGTCAGCAGACCCGGCAAATGGCTCTATACAAAAACTATACGCTGAAGATACTAACTTAATAGTATTTCAAGAAGATAAAGTTAGTAGAGCTTTAATAGATAAAGATGCTATTTATTCAGCCGAAGGAAACGCAGCTATAACATCATCTACTCTTGTTATAGGGCAAATAATTCCTTACGCTGGTAACTTTGGTATAAGTACAAACCCAGAAAGCTTTGCTGTTTACGGTTATAGAAAATACTTTACTGATAGAAAACGTAATGCTGTTTTAAGACTCTCTATGGATGGTTTAACTGAAATATCATCTTATGGTATGACAGACTTTTTTAGAGACAATCTAGGTACACTGACAACTTCTGACGACGTTATTGGTGGATGGGATATACATAACAAAAATTATACTATATCTATAAAGAAACAAAGCGGTGATTATGAAACACTTTCTTTTGATGATAGTGTAAATGGTTGGACTAGTTTCTTTAGTTATAATCCAGATTTTATTTTTAGTTTAAACACATCAATGTATTCAGCTTATAAAGGTAAACTTTGGAAGCATTATACTTTAAATGTTGGATCTGAAGAAAGAAGTAATTTTTATGGTGTATCTAATGATTCAACAGTAACGTTTGTATTTAACGCTAATCAATCATTAGTTAAAAACTTTAAAACAATAAATTACGAAGGTAGTAATGATTGGGAGTTAGATTCTATGCAAACTTCTACAGATAATGCTCTACCTATTACTAAAGCTATAAATATTCAAACACAAGCAAGCACACTAGTAGATTTACAAAATCAATTATTTCAAAATAACTTTAAAGTAAAAGAAAATAAATACTTTGCAAACTTAATAAACAGTACTGGTTCTCAACCTGGTGAAATTGTTTGGGGACAATCAAGTTCTGGTATTAAAGGTTTCTTTGCTACAGTTCAAATGAGTGTTGACAACACGTTGGGTGGTAAAAAAGAATTATTTGCAGTTTCTACAAATTACGTAGAATCATCATATTAAATTAAATTAAATGGAAAATAAAGTTAGTGATTTTGTTCAAAAAATAGAGCAACTTCAAAACGCTTTAATAGCTATTAATGATAATAAAACTATACAAGGTGACGGTGAAACGTTGGTTAGTAGTGTAGAGTTTCCTATAGCTCATGATTTTTCAGATCAATTGTACATGAGAAAAATGGAAATGAAAGCTGATTCTATTGTTGTTAGTGCAATACACCATACTGATCATTTTTGGTTTCTTTTAAAAGGAAAAATATTAGTAGCGACAGATGGTGAAACCATAGAGTATTCTGCTCCATATATAGAAAAATCTATAAAAGGAGCTAAAAGAGTTATAGCTTGTTTAGAGGATTGCATTTTTGTTAATGTTCACAAAAATCCAAGCAATACAAAAGATATGAAAGAAATTGAAAATAACTTATATTCTTTTACAATAGAAGATTATATAAAAAAAGAAAAATAATATGTCAGCAATAGTAGCAGGAATAATAGGAGGTGCAGGAAGCATAATTGGCGGAATGTTTGGTGCTAGCTCAGCTAAGAAAGCAGCTAGAGAAGCCGCTATGCAGAAAAAAAGACTTGAGGCAAAATTAAAAAACTTAGAGGACAATAGACAACCTATTATAAATCCTTATGAAGAAGTAAAGAGTGTAGCTGGTTTAGCAGAAAATCTAACTAGTCAAATGTCTAATCCTTATGCTAACCTAGGTGTAGCTACTCAAGCCGCTGAAATGCAGGCTGAAGAAGCTGATATTGCTTTAGCTAATACTTTAGACACTATTAGAGCCACAGGTAGTGGTGCTGGTGGAGCTACAGCGCTTGCTCAAGCTGCTCTGCAAAGTAAAAAAGGAGTTTCAGCTAGTATTGAAGCTCAAGAAGCTAACAATGAAAAGTTAAAAGCTCAAGGTGAACAAGATCTTCAAAGACAAAAAATAGCTGAAGAGCAAAGAATACAAGGTATAGAGATGAGTGAAGCTCAGCGGTTACAACAAGCCGATGTCATGGGTAAGCAATTTACATTTGGTGCAACCGAACAAAGAGAGACAGCTGCTATGGATAGAGTTGCAGCTCAAATATCAGGTGCTGAAGCTAGAGGAGCTCAAGCACAAGCAGATAAAGCAGGAGCTATTACAAGTGCTATAGGTGGTTTTGCTAAATCAATAGGCGGTATAGATTTTTAAAGGCAACTCCTAGTGTAAGTCCTCAAATAAGTGATGCTTTTATAAATACAAACGCAGATATATTTTCATCTAATGCTACTACACAATATGGTACTGCTTAAAAATATTAAAATAAAAAACAAATGAGTTATAGAAATCCAAGTCAATACGTCGACACGCAGACAGGCCAGCATTATAGAAACTTAATACAAAAATTGTCTGGAGTAGCTGAAGATATTTTTGAAAGAGAAAGAAAAAAACAAGCTTCTATATCTAAACAATTAAAAGAAAATGAAGAAAAAAATATAAAACTAGCTAAAGAGCAGTTTGAATATGAAAATAAAACTAGCGGCGAGATTAATAAAGCTGCACCAAATATTCAAAGCTTTGTAACTAATGATATTACAGATAGTTTTTATAATAATATAGATCTAGGTGGTAAAATAAGTACAAAAGGTATTTTAAATAAAGATGAAAAATCATTTTTAATGAATCTAAATCAACTCCCAGATGTAATGATTAGAGATGGTGAAGCTAGATCTATTTTGTTAAGTGAAGATGGATTAAAAAACGCTGGCACAATGGGTGGTGTCTCAAATTTAAATGATCCAAATGCTATTAAATGGGCACAAGCCGTTACAAGAAAAGGACCAGGCAAAGGCGAGTTAATTTTTAATTACGACTTATTAAGTGAAGGCGGGCCAGAAACATATTACAGCTATAAAGATGATACAATGGAAGAACCTTTTCAAGTATCAGGATCTATGTTAAACACATTGGCTCAAGACCCATCTCGAAGTCTTATAGTTACTATACCAGATGAAAACGCAAACATGCAGCAAATGGTTGAAAGTTATGCTTATGGTAAAGACGCTATGGGTGAAACTTCTAAAAATTTAAAATCTAAATATATAGAAAATCAACCTATAAAAGAAGAACCACTTCCTGGTGGCGGCATAAGACGATATAGAGAAACTAACGAAGCATTGCTAGCAACTGACATGAGAGCTGATGTTGTTGCTACTATAGATTCTTTACCTGAAAACCAGCAAGTTGCTTTGTTAGATTATTTTCTTAGTAAAGATCAGGTTACAGCTGATATTAAATATGACTTAAATCAAAGTTTAGATGACGATGCTAAAAATCTATTAGCTTCATTATACGCCTCACACGCTATAGGTAAATACCCTATGCCTAAACAAGTGGACGTTGAAATTATAAAAGCAGAAAAACCAAAAGAACCTACAGTTTCTGAGATTAAGTCTAAAAAACAAGAAGACAAATTAAGAAAAAGAGCTGAAGATAGGCTAAGTGCTATTAAAGGAGGCGCAAAAACAGCCATTAGAGCTGCGTTAGGCGAAGTTGAAGTTGCTCAAGAAGGTACAATTATTAGATTATATCCAGACACTGATGATGAGCAAAAATATGATATGAATAGAAAAGAAGATATTGCTAGGTTAGCAAAAGACCTTGAAGTGTCTGAATTTGGCTCAGATCAACAAACTGATGATGTCTTAATTTTAATAGATGAAACACTTGAGCGAAAAAGAAAAGAAAGACTTGAAAAAGAAAAAAATAAACTACCTTAAAATTTAATTATGTTTGAATACGAAGGTTCTGAATATACGTTAGAAGAAGTAACTAAAGCCGCAGAAGACAAAAAACTTTCTGTAGAAGATTATGTTAGTAAGTTTAATTTAAAAGAAATTAAAACTGAACAACCAGTGGAAAAGCCAAGCGATGTTGTAGTAAAGGATGCAGCTGTAACATCGGAACCGGAGCAAGCATCCGAGAGTATGGAATTAGAGTCGGTAAATTATTTCTTGGCGCCACCTTCAAAAATTCTTGAAAAAGGTAGATTTGTATCAACTCCAGAAGGCGCTGTATATGCTGAAAAGGGTGAAGCTATTTTAGCTCAACCTGAAGAAGGTGCTTTTGCACCTATTGCTTTAGAAGAGGTTGTTATAACAGCTGATCAATATAAAGAAAGAGAACAACAAGAGGAAAACGAAGCTGCTAGAAAGTTAATAGAATTAACAACTGGCGTTCCTCAACTTACAGAGGAGCAAGTTTTAGAACAAAAAGAAAAAGAAGGTGAATTAACTTCCATAACTGAATTTGAAGAAACTCAAAGAATTTCTTCAGGGGAAATTGCTGCAAGAGAAAAAAGACAAGAAGAAAGATTAAAAAAAGATTTAGGTTTTCAAGAAAGCGTTTTTAACAGCTTGACAAATGGATTAGGTCAATTAGCTGGTGTTGATGACAGAGCTAAATGGCTTGTAAACTATATTGGATCACAAGAAGATTTAGTTAGAAACATTTTTTCAGAAGAAACAGCTAATAAAATATTAAAATCTAGTTCTAAAGGTCTTGGTGAAGCTACACTTGAAATAGATAGATTAAACTCTTACTCAGCGCCTGTTCAACAATTTACAGACATAAAAACAGAAGAAGGTTTGGTATCAGCTGCTACAAAAGGAATTGCTGGTGTCATTGATGGTATAACAGCCTTTGGCACATCAGCATTAACAGCATACACAACGTTTGGAACAGGTTTAGCTAGCGACATGATAAGCGCGTCTATTAAAGATTTTAACGAAACAAAAGCTGAATCTTTAGGTATAAACGTAGATGAATTAATTAAATCTGGTCAATCAAATTTTCTTATTCCAGCTGCTTTAGGTTCTTTTGGCTATTCGTTAGAAAGATTAGGTATAAAAGGCGTAACCAATTACATTAGAGGTCTTAGTAATCCCGGTGCGAAAGGACTTTTTAACTTAATTAATGTTGGCACTAAAGAAGGTGGAACGGAATTAGCGCAACTTGGTATTGAAACGTATAACACTGCTTTAGCTAGTGGAGAAAAAAATCCAGAAGCTGTCGCTATGGACGCTATGTTTTCTAAAGAAGGATTAGAAGTTTTACTTAAAGGAGCTGCTGGTGGTAAAGGCGTTGCTTTAGGTGGAAGCTCTTTAAGAGCTATGACAGCTGTTAGAAGTACTGGTGAAAACAAAAGAATAGCAGACAATATAAGAAAACTAAATGATCTTGAAAATAGTAAATTTAGAAAAAATTTATCTGAAAGTGAAATTGGTATAATAAACCAGCAACAAGAGCAAATAAGAAAAGACTTAAGTGTAATACTAGATAAAAGTGAAAATATAGTAACTTCTTTAACTGAAGATCAAATAAACTCTATAAATAACAACTTTGATTTTTTAACTTCTTCTTCTAGTGAAATACAAGCTATTAATAATTCTAAAAAATATACAGATCAAGATAAAAAAGTATTAATAGAAGGTATAGAGCAGTCAAGAAAAATAGCTTCTCAAGAAATATACGACATACGAAATGAAGCTGAAAAGCTGCAAGGAGAAATAAGTAAAGTTAAAAAAGTTTCAAAACTAGTAAAAGGAGTTAGCGTACAAGATTTTGCAAACGCTTCAGAAATAAATTCTTTTCTAAAAGAAAAAGGATTAGATAAAGATTTTGATACTAAAGCTTCAGAACAGCAAGGTTTTATCATACAAAACCCTGAAACAGGAGAGCAAACTATTGTTATAAACAGAGATGTTGCTAGTAAAGAAAAAGCTATGAATGTAGCTGGACACGAACTTGGTCACGCTATACTATTTAAAACAGTAAAAGATAGCCCAGAAACAGCTATAAACTTAGGTAACGCTTTATTAAATGAACTAGATAAAATTGATGCAGATCAAATAAAAGATAGTAAGTTTAAAAAACGAATGGATCTATATAAAGATCAAAAAGTTGAAGTTAAAATGGAAGAAGCTTTAACTTTGTTTTCAGATGCTTTAGCTACTGGTGATATTAAATTTAATGAAAACGTATTCACTAAAATAGGTGATCAAATACGTAGAGTTATGCAAAGGTTTGGAGTTAAGGTTAAGTTTAACACAGGCAGAGATGTATATAACTTTATAAAAGATTATAACAAAAGTTTAGAAAAAGGTGATTTAAGTTTATCACAAGTTGAAGCAGCTGCTAAAGGCGTAAAAGGCGCTTTGGTTAAAGATGCTGTTAAAGAAGCTGAAGCTATAGTTAAAGAATCAAGATCAGAAGAAGCTTCTCAAGAAGTTCAAAGAATTTATGAAGAACAAGGTGCTGCAGGCGCGTTCGATATTATAGAGCAGTTTAAACCTATTACAAGTAAGCTTGTAGAGCGTAGATCTGAAGCGCCTGGTTTTGATCGTCAACTACTTACAGATGAAATAGAAACAGGTAAGCGTGGTATATTTGATTTAATTAGTGAATACAACCCAGATTCAGGTGTTCCATTAGCAGCGTATATAAATAAGTTTTTACCAGCTAGAGCTATAGAAGCATCGAAAAGAGTTCTTGGTGAAGAGTTTACTGAAGATGTATCTGAAGCTAGAGGTGTTGCCGCTGAAGAAGCTGTCACTGAAGTAACTGAAGAACGTGTTACTAAAAAAATAAAACCAACCTCACTTATACCTGCTGAATCTGTAACTGAAATTAAAAAACAAGTTGTAGCAAAAGTAAAAGATATTCCAGCTGATAAACTTTCGTTTAAAAAACTAGGTGATTTAGCTCCGGATATTATAGCTGAAGCTATTGGTATACCGGTTAAAAAACTAGTAGATCCAAAAGCTAACTTATCTAAAGGTGATGCTAATGCTATTCAAAGATTTGTTAGTAAAAATGCTGATAAATTATTGAAAATATTACCAGAAGGAGCAGTATTAGAAGCAGCAACTGAAAAACTTATTGGAACATCGACAGGTGTACCTAAAGGTTTGCTTAACTCTTTTTACACTAAACAAGCTAGAGTTGGTAAAGGCGCTGGACTTGCTCCGTTTAAGAAAAATGCAAATATAACTAAAGCTGATTTCTTAAAAGCGTTTGGTATAGTTGAAGGTAAAAAAGCTGAAGAATTTAGTGCTAGATCACCCGAGGCTCAAGCTTTAAAAGGTATAGCTAACTTATATGGTAGACTAGTTACAAATGAAGTAATTAGATCTGAAACTGATTTAGACTTAACTAAAAAGCAAGATGTAGCGGCTGGTAAAGCTAGACTTATGTTTAGTAGACAAGGTTTATTAGACGTTACACAAGCTAGAGATATTAATGCAGTAGCTAAAATATTAAATATATCTAAAATTACTGTTAACGACAATAATAGAGTTGAAAAACAAAAACAAATGGAAGAAGCTATAGTAGCTGCTAAAATTCCTAGTTGGATGTTTGAAGGTTCTAAGTTTGGTAATTTTGCTAGGCGAAAAGTTAACGGTGTTAGAGTAGACTTACCCGCTAGAGGTGGTTTATATTATGGTGGTAAAGATCCAGCTTATCAAAGAGCTTTAAATTTATCTAAACAAAACGATGCTGATTACGATATAAAACCTCCTAAAAGAGTTAACGTTTTAAAGGCTTTTACTAAAGAAGGACAACAACAAGGTAAAGACAATTTAAAAGCTTTAGAGTTTTTTGGTAATAAGTTAGCTGACGCTGTAGCTAAAAATCAAATGCCATTAGAAATAGCGTCATTGTTTGTTTCTTCTGGTTATCAAGCTACAAACGGTATTATAAAAATAGCAGCTCCATTTAAATATTTTTCTAAAGTTTTTGAATATGGAACTGAGCCTAAGCAGAGAACTGGTGAAAAATTTAGAGAAGAACATAATCCTCCAGCTTCGGTAATTGGAGCTACTTTAATATATGGTATAGCTACTAATAACATGAGTAGTGTAATGCTTGATATTAAAAAGAACTATTATCAAACTAAACTTTCTAAATTTGACGATCAAAAATTAGATCAAGCTAAATTAGATGCTACATTACCTGTTGGAACAACTATATCTGACAACCCAGCTATAAGACTTATTGAAGCTGGTATAGATTTAAATAGTATTGTTAATTACGAAACAGGTCAAACTATGGCTGAAGAGTTAGGTGTTGCTTTAAAACCTAGTGATGTAAATGTTGAAACTGTATTTGAGCAAAATAAAATATTAAAACAAGTATTAAATGGAGATATAACTGCTAAAATAGGTCAAAATAGGTTAAATGAATTTTCTAAATTAAAATCTATACCTAAAGCTAGCGTTGATAACAACAACGAAAATAACACTATTAAGTTTAGCGAGGAAGTACCTAATCAAAAAATACTTGATAACCTAAGCAATGCAGACAAAGCTATGGCTATCTCTAGAAACCCTGAAGCGCCTGTTAAAAAAATACGTGTATTTGACTTTGATGATACGCTTGCTAAATCAAATAGTCAGGTTCTTTATGAACTTCCTGATGGTACAACCGGTAAATTAAACGCTACACAGTTTGCTGAAAGATCTGGAGAGTTACAAGAGCAAGGAGCTAAGTTTGATTTTTCAGAGTTTAGTAAAGTAGTTGACGGTAAAAAAGGTCCTGTATTTAAAGCTATAGAGAATATTATATCTAAACGCGGTGCTGAAGATGTGTTTATACTTACAGCTCGTCCAGCTAACGCTGCTGGTCCCATTAAAGAATTTATGGACGCGCTTGGTGTTAACCTACCTATAGAAAATATTGTAGGTTTAGGTGACGGTAAAGCAGAAGCTAAAGCACGTTGGATGACAGCTAAAGCTGCTGAAGGTTATAATGACTTTTTCTTTGTAGATGATGCTTATAAAAATGTTAAAGCAGTGCAAGATGCACTAAACGTATTTGATGTTAAATCTAAAGTACAACAAGCTAAAGTTAAGTTTAGTAAAGCATCTGAATTAGATAAATCTTTTAATGATATACTAGAAAATAAAACTGGTATTGCATCTGAAAAAACATATGGTAAAGTTAAAGCCGAAGTTGCTGGCGCTGGTAAAGGTAGATTTAACTTTTTTATACCACCATCAGCTGAAGACTTTGTTGGTTTGTTATACAGTACTTTAGGTAAAGGTAAACTAGGTGATTCTCAAATGGCTTGGTATAAAACTCATTTGTTAAATCCATATGCTAGAGCTATGAACGAATTAAGTTCTGCTCGTATTGCTTTAATGAATGACTATAAACAACTTAAAAAACAATTAAAAGTAGTACCAAAAGATTTACTTAAAAAAGTACCAGGTGAACCTTACACAAGAGAGCAAGCCGTACGAGTTTATATATGGAATACCCAAGGAATGGATGTTCCTGGTATAAGCAAAGCGGATTTAAAAGATTTAACAGATTATGTGTCTGATAACGCTGATCTTCAAGTGTTTGCTGATCAACTTATAGCTATGCAAAAAGGTGATCAATACGCTAAACCAAAAGAAGGTTGGCCAGCTGGTACTATAACTACAGATTTACTTGAAGGTTTAAATACAACTAAAAGAACTAAGTATTTAGAACAATGGCAAAGTAATGTAGATGTTATATTTTCAGAGAAGAACTTAAACAAACTTCAAGCCGCTTACGGTAAAGATTATCGTAAAGCATTAGAGAACATGTTACAACGTATGAAAACTGGTCGTAACAGAAACTTTAGCGGTGATACATTAACAGGTAAATTTACAGATTGGATAACTGGTAGTATTGGTACTATAATGTTCTTTAATACAAGATCAGCTGTGCTTCAAACTATATCTGCTGTTAACTTTGTTAACTTTACAGATAATAATATTCTTGCTGCCGGTAAAGCTTTTGGAAATCAAAAACAATTTTGGTCTGACTTTTTAACGTTAGCGAACTCTGATTTCTTAAAAGAACGTCGCGGTGGTTTACGTATGAACGTTAATGAAGCTGATATTGCTGAAATGGCTAAGAAAGGTGGTGTTCAAGGTGTTATTAATAAATTACTAGAGTTTGGTTTTACACCAACACAACTTGCTGATAGTTTTGCTATTGCGTCCGGTGGAGCTACTTTTTATCGCAATAGAATTAAAACTTATGAAAAACAAGGTTTAGATTCTAAAGAAGCTCAAGAAAAAGCATTTACAGATTTTAGAGAAATTGCTGAAGAGTCACAACAGTCTTCAAGACCTGATAGAATATCAATGCAACAGGCTGGTTCATTAGGGCGTCTTGTATTGGCTTTTGCTAACACACCAGCACAATATGCACGATTGATTAAAAAAGCCGCTAGTGATCTTAAAAATGGCCGAGGGGACGCTAAAACAAATATATCTAAAATAATTTATTACGGAGCTGTACAAAACCTTATATTTAACGCTTTACAACAAGCTTTGTTTGCTTTTGCTTTTGGAGATACAGAACCAGAAGACGAAGAAAAAGAAAAGAAATATGTTGGTATAGCTAATGGTATGATGGACTCTCTTCTTAGAGGTATGGGTCTTGGTGGCGCTGTAGTATCTGTTGGTAAAAATGCGCTTAAGCGTATATACGATGAAATGCAAAAGAAACAACCTAAACTTGAAAAAGTTGGTTATGAACTTACTAAATTATCACCACCTATCTCAGCTAAGTTATCTCGTATAAATCAAGCAGCAAGATCATATCAATGGGATAAAAAAGAAATGGCTGAAAAAGGTTGGAGTTTAGACAACCCAGCTTATTTAGCCGGTGCTAATGTTGTGTCTGCTTTAACTAATATACCTCTTGATAGAGCTGTTAAGAAAACTAACAATGTTATTCAAGCTACATCGCAAGATCTTGAAACCTGGGAAAGAATGGCTTTACTCGGCGGTTGGTCTGATTGGGAAATAGGTATAAAAGAAGAAAACGAAACAACCAAACCTCAACCTAGAAAAATTAAAAAACGTAAAATAAAAAAGAAAATTATTAAATAATGGCTACAGAACTTGGAGAAGGAACTAAAGTCACACTTGACTTGAAAACAATTGGAATGGTTATAGCTGGTGCTGTGTCTTTAGCCGCGATGTATTTTACGTTGCAAAAAGAAATAGAAATAGCTAAAGAACTACCTGAACCTACAATAAGTAGAACTGAGTATGATTTAAAAGATCGATTGATTCGAGAAACAATCATAAACACGCAGAAAAAAGTTGAAGAAAATAGTAAAAAGCTTGACAAAATAGATGAAAAGCTGTATGAAATAATTGAAAGAAAATAAAATGAAAAATTTAATCACTTTAATATTATTTTTGTTTTGTTCTTTTGCATACGCTCAAAAGTTTACTCTACTAGAAATAAACGCTAAATGGAATCAAAACAATAAAGTCTACTTACCAAATATCAAAGGTGTAGAGAATATATATGCTAATTTAGAAGATCAAGCTGAAAGTTTAAAAAGTAAAATTTCTTCTTTACCTGTGGTTATATTATACAAAGACGATATAGCTGTTTATCAATGGACGGCTGATTTAAGCTTTAAACTAGAAATAACAGAAGCCGAAATTAAACAAGTTATTTTTAATAATTCTAAATAAAATTAAATGAGTAAAATTAGCGCACACATAACCTTAAGAGAAGGCATTGAATCTTATACCGCTAAAAGAAAAGGTATAGAAAATATACCTAGTGATTACGAGCTTACAAATATGGTTGGAGTTGCTGAAAATATATTTGAACCATTACGCGAATGGGTTGGTGGTCCTATAAAAATAAACTCATTTTTTCGCAGCATTGAACTTAATAAAGCTATCGGTGGAAGTTCACGTTCTCAGCATTGTGAAGGTAGAGCTATTGATATCGATGATATATATGGTTACAAAACAAACGCGGAGATGTTTGAGTACATTAAATGTAATTTAGATTTTGATCAAATTATATGGGAGTTTGGAGGAAGTGATAACCCTGACTGGGTACATGTTAGCTATGTATCACCTGAAGAAAATCGTAGGCGATGTTTAAAAGCTGAAAAAATTAACGGAAAAACTAAATATTCAATAATATGAGTTCACCATTGTATGAAAAAATAAGCGGACCTTGTAAAGCAGCCGCAAAAAGAAAGTTTAAAGTTTGGCCTAGTGCTTATGCTTCCGGTTGGGGAGTAAGATGTACTAGAGCTGGAGGTCCAAGTAAGTTTGGTAATAAAAATAAAAAGTAATGGATAAAAAAATATAAGGAACATAAATAAATAGGCGTACCATACCTAAAAGTTCCTGTAACCAAGAAAGGGGATCTCAAACGAGGTCCCCTTTTTTAATTATACACTATATTAAATGTGTATAGCATAACTATCCGTCACATGCTAAACAATCTTCACTCATAGCTTGCTGTGCAATATCTCCACGTAAAACAGATTCTGTTCTAGTATAGTATAAGGTTTTAACACCTTTTTTCCAAGCTTCAAAATGTACTTTGTTAATCCATTTAGGTGTTGCCTCTGATGGAAAAGCTAAATTTAAACTAACAGCTTGATCTATATATTGCTGACGTATACCAGCTTGATTAACTAGCTCTAGTTGATTAATTTCTTTAAATGTTTTAAACACATCCTTAACTTTATCATAACCAGTAGAATCTACTTCTTCTTGTTCTGATAACTTAACTAACTTCCTATTAACATAACCCCAGCCATCAAGCTCTGGTATATCTTGAACACTACCGCCATCAGCTAGTATCTTGTTCCAAGTTTCATTATTGTTAATATTGATTTTTCTTAATACCTTTATTAACTCTTTGTTTTTCCTAATGAACGTACCCTTCGCACTTTGTTCAGTGAATACATTAGCGGCCCAAGGCTCAATGCCAGGGCTAACATTACCACTAAGCTTACTGTTAGAAACGGTAGGAGCAATAGCACGAAGATGAGTGTTACGCATACCCGTTCCAGCACACCATAAAGGTTCACCATAAATCTCAGCAAGATCTCTGGAAGCTCTTTCACTTTCGATTTTAATTTGGCTAAAAATCTTCCTAGTTTCAAACTGAGATTGTAAGCCTTCAAAAGGTATTCCTCTTTCTTGGAGGTATGTGTGCCATCCAAGGACTCCCAAGCCCAAAGCACGCCCTTTATTTGCTGATCTAACACTATTTTCGAAACCTCGAAGCCCTTTGGCGCGTTGAATAAATTCTTCCATAACCCCATCAAGAAAGTATATTGAGTCATATATAAGGTTAGTATCTTTCCATTCTTCATATTTTGCTAAATTTAATGATGATAAGCAGCAAACAAAGCTGTGCGACTCATCTGTATGTAATGCGATTTCTGAACATATATTTGTCATATGAACTTTTAAACCATTTTCTTTGTATGCTTTTGGATTTGATTTGTTAACATTCCCTTTAAACATGACATACGGTTCTCCAGTTGCTTTTCGTTTTCTAAGAAGTTTACTCCATCTATTTCTAGCGTCCGCATCTCCTTGTTCAAGACGTCGCATAAACTTATCACCAACAACTGCGCACTGATGTAAATTAAGCGATTGTCTGTTAACATCTCCTTTCGGTTCTCGTATTTCAAGCCACTCTTCAAAATCATCATGCTCAATGTTGATGTTAACGCTTGCAGCTCCTCTTCGAACTGATCCTTGATTTGTTGCAAGGATTGTTGAGTCATATATTTTGCAGAATGGTACGACTCCATCTGATGTTCCATTTCCTGTAATTTTAGCGCCAGCGGGTCTAATCATATTAACTCCGACGCCAACTCCACCGCCGTGCTTAGCGAGTAGCATCATCTCTAAATTCTTTTGTCCTATGTCTTGGATGCTATCAGCCACATCAATCCCGAAACAGCTAATAGGCAAACCCCGATCAGTACCTGTATTAGATAGTACTGGGCTAGCGAGACATAGCCAGCCATTCCATATGTATTCGAAGAAAGTTTGCGCCATTTCCGGCTTATATAATCTACGAGCAACTGTTTTAGCAACCCGAAGGTAAGCTTCTCTCGGCGACTCTCCGTCGAATAAATATCCCCCGGATATAGTCTTCTTGTATACGTCCGTATCACCCCACGTAGGGTAATCTTCACCTTTGATCCATTCATTATTCCACATTTGTATTATTTGTATTTGATGTTATTGTCCAAGAAGGTTGTTCGTAAGGTCTGTAAGTCCAGTCAGGATAATATGGCACGGGTATAAAAGTTGTACCCGCTGTTTTATTAATTGCGTCCAAAAGTAAATGCGCTTCCCCTCTTGTTATATGATCTTCTTTGTATAATTCTAAAATTAAATCTCTTGCTGTTTTCATTGTGATAAATATAATATTATGTAAGCTATCGCTACGTTTAAATTAACTGCCACTAAGTTCCATTGTTTTGCTACGAATACTTGCGGTATAGATAATACACCAGCTATAATATATGTAACAACTCCAACGGTTTCTGGTAACAAATGGGGAGACGTCATCATAAACGCCGTCCCCATATATCCTAGTCTATTAGCAATTCTTTCTGTAGCTGTTAGACGTCTGTTGTGTACTAAGTGTCTAAGAAATCTTTGCTTAAACCTATACTCGCATTTTTTACATGTCCTTTTATTGCTCGTCAGGAATTTCGAGTTTGGTTTCTCCTTTCGACACTTGTTGCATTTCTTCATTTTCTTTCTTTAACTTTTCAACAGCTTCTTCATAACCTGGTAAATTCTTTGTTAAAGAATAATTACCAAGTGTCATTGTTTTTAAGTTGTCCATTTCGTTTATTAATTGCTGTAATACATTTGTAACAGCAGCCATACGTTTTTCTAGGTTATCAACTCTACTTTGTTTTTGTCCTTTCATATAAGTCTTTTTCTATTTCTTCACGTGTTAATTTTAAATTACCAAATATCCTCGAAGTCCTCTCCTTCACCAGCTTTCGAGTAATCTGTCGGCCTAATCGCGAAAAAATCAGTATGAGTGACCCCGCCGGTAAGATGATAGAACCAATCAAGATTAGCCGCTGCCACCTTGTCATATTTGAAATGCGATTCCAAATCTTTATATCCAAGTTCAACCAGTTTTTCATTTGTTCTTTTCTTTATAAAATGTTTAAGATCATTAGCTTTGATGCCTTCAATGTCACCCATTTCAAACATCTTATCGATATATTTAGTCTCTAGATTAATCATAGTTTCAGCTGCATCAATAATATCTTTTTTACAAAGATCTTTTAATTGATTGTTTTCAGCACACATATCACGGAATAGCTTGCATCCCATTTTACTGTGTAATGATTCATCTCTTACACTCCATTTCATTTGCTGACCAATACCCTTAAGTAGATTACGCAACTGAAAAGAATAAAGTACTGCAAATGCAGAATATAAAGATACTCCTTCTGCGAAAGCTGAAAAGATAGCAAGTGACTTACCAATACCAATAGATGAGGTACCATTATAAGCAACAAGATTATTAAATCTATCGCTAGTAGCCGGCTCGTGTAAAAATGCTTCATAATCTTCTAATCCTAAAGTTTCGTTTAAATAACTATAAGCAACCGCATGTATTGTTTCTTGCGAACCAAACATCATTGCCATTTGTTGTATCTCATGTTTTGGAAACCAACCAACAACTTTTTGTGTCCAGTAATCTGAAACAGCACACTCAGTTTGTGCAAAACCTAGTAGTATATTTCCTACTAAGTTTTTTTCTTCAGCTGTAAGTCTTTCGTTCCAATCTTTGATGTCACTTTGCATTGATATTTCAGTGTGTAACCAAAACGCTTGTGCTTGCTTTAACCACCCTTCAGTATAGTACTCTGGATATTCAAACGGTTTGTACGCTATGCGCTCATCAAATAATCCCATTATTTATCTATTTCAATTGCCAAATCTATAAACGGTAAATAAAATACATGTGTCGTAAAGTCTTCCTCGTGATAACTTCTCATACCGAACAATATACCTGGATATAATCCAATTGATACTGACCAGCCTTTAACGCCCTTGTCCTCTATATTTTTTGACATAATTTTTACTTTGTTTTATTTTACTTGACTTAGACTTAGCGTGTACACCAGGTCTTTTTGTTTTAGACTTTTCAGTAAAAGTCACTAAATTCATTTTTGCTTTAGCCATAACACTTTATGTTATATTTATCTTGTATTTCAACAAGCTCTATGTATTTAACTTTGCCTCGTACTTCCCAACTCCATTTAATAAACTTTTCAATCTGTCGTTCGGCATACTTTTGTCTTGCTATCCTTTTTGTTTGCTGAGGATCAACTGAACGGTTCTGTCGCATTCTGCTTGATTTTGTGGTTTATATAATGTATAATTAGGAAATTGTCTCATAACTAATTGTTTGAATAATTTCCAACGCATTGGAAAAGATTCGTTAGCTCTACCTTTTGTTTCAATTATAAAATCATCACCAATGAAATCAGGTGTATACTTTATAGGTAATATTCTTTTACTACCTCTATTTGTATAATCACCTTTTCCATTAGCTTGTCTTTCATAACATTCATTTTCAAAATGAAAACCATTTAATAAAACAAAAGTTTCTCCTTCATACTTAGCTTTTATTTTAGCTTTCTTTAAAGCCATATACATATAACGTTCAAGACCAGAAGCAAAGTTAATACCATCGTATGTTATCTTCTTTGCTTGTACTGGCCCACGTTTTTTTGGCTTTCTTTTATAAGGTTTCTTCATCATAAACTTCGATATTTTTCAAAGAATCGTAATGATCTCCGTCATTACCGTTTTGGCCTATAATGTTCATGCGTCTTAACAGAACATCTTCAACCTCGTCGGCTAGACAACGCTTAGCAGCCTCTATGTATAGCAAAGCATCCATTAGTTCTTCTTGAACATCTACTAAAAATCTATTAAGATCTTTTTCTTGACCTTCAATTTCTTGCATCATAGTAGCTCCATATTTTTTTTGACCTACTAAGCTACGTTCGTCCATTTTAGCTAGTACTTGTTGTACAATTTTATCTTTAGTTTTAATCTTCATCTTTTACAAATGTTCCGTTAATCATTTTACCTGTTCTTTTGTTTATAATATCATAAGCAGACGCTATACAGTCTTCAATATAATAACCTTTTAAATGTGCTAAGTTTGTTAAAACAACAACTATATCACCGATAGCATCAACAACTTCAGGTTCATCTTTTTTAAGTAAAGCTTTAGCTAACTCACCAGCTTCTTCTTGAAGTTTAACATATTGAGTCATCGGATCACCTTTGTCGTATAAACCCCTATTTTCTGCCCACTCTCTAATGTTTTCAAAAACAGTCATTGTTTTTAAACCAGCTATAGGTTTACTAGCATTTGTTGGATTAAAAAAGGCTTCATAAAAAGCCTTGTTATAAATGTAGCTTCGATTGTCGTTATACATCGAGGTTTTAGCGTTAGACATAATCCACTTAATATTATCGTTTGTAATTTCAAACTCATACCCTTGTGGTGTTTGCCATTTTAATCCTACATTATCAGCAAGATGTCCTTTTAATTTATTAATAGGAACAGGAAACGTACTTGTTTGTTCTGTTGGGTTTATTTTCATATTTGATTTAAATAAATTTTTATAAAGTGTTCTATCTTTTTTATAGCCATAAGACTGTTGAAGTTCTATTTCGCGGTCTGATATATAATCTATATCGTCTGACTGCTCAAGAACTTCGTACTCACCCTCCTTATAGCCTTGTATAAGGGTTACTCTGGTATTAAGATTACGTGTTACACCGATTTTTTTACCCGGTATGTGATATAAATAATACATATAATTAAATTTTATTGTTATATAAGTGCATGTTATGCGCGTGATGATAATACCAACCCGTGTCAATAGACAGCCTGTCTGCGATCATCTCTTGCAATGATGCAAATTGATACTGATCGTTGCAGAAACCGTACCATAAATCATTAGAACGCATATAGACGGACATACAAAGCTTATTGTTTAATATAGTAAACTGAATAGCATACGTACAAGGTGTATCTTTTTTATACGATGGCCATTCTTTAGCGTCGTATATACTTATAGCTGCGTGTCGTGTTTCTGGGTTATCTTTAAGCTTAGCGACAACATAATCTATTTGATCGTGTCGTTTCCACTGATAACCGTAATTAGAATTAACTTCACCATTTTCGTCAGCCATCATTTCCCATATAAGAGGTATGCTTCCGTATAACTCACCAAGCTTGCTAATTCTAGGATCACCAGATAAATACCATTGCCATTCAGCTTCAGCATATTTTTGATTCCATTTTCTATTTTTAGATCTTATAATTTTATCAGAAGGATTTTCCATATAAAACCCTACATTAAACAAAGCTACAGTGTCACTAAATTTTACACCTGTTTTAATAAGAGCATCGTGTAAATAATCGAAAGCTTCATTAGCGTTTTTAAATGTTCTGTTTGTATCTGTCATAATAGTATTTACAATATTCATATAGTTTCTCCCACACAAGTCCTTCTATAAACGTGTTAGGGGATTTGTTAGTTTTACCGTTGATTGTTATTTCAATCCACCACAAACCTTCTTCTTTTGCTTTTGGTGATATTTTTATATTATTTCTAACACACCAAATATAAGCTTCAGTTTCTTCTTGTGTTGGATTATACTCGCCCATGTACCAACCGGTTTTCTTTTTATTCCAAGCAGCCGCCATTTATTCCCAAGGCATTTTCTCTTGTTCCATACCTAACGGTTGATGAGGTATAAAGCAACCTGACTTTGGTTCCCACTTGAAGTGAGCTTCAGCACCGTTTTCACCGAGGTTTTGGAATTTGACTTTAAGTATTTTTGCTTTAACAGTTTTCTCTTCATAGTTTCTATGAACAAGTATACCATGATAACTAGCATCATACCATTCACCACCACCCTTGATGTTATACATTGTTGGTTCTTCAATTTTACCATCTTTATCTTTATACATTTTAGTTGGATGTGCTACTATAAAAACTAATACATCGTACTTTTTAGCAAATGATTCAATCTTAGTTAGATATTCCATTGTATAACGGTTAACATCTTCTGTCTTACAATCAACGTCTCTAACTTTATTAAATGGGTCAATGACTAAGCATTTAATACCTTTACGTTTTACAAGCTCAGCGCCTTTGCGTAGTACTGATTCAAGCGTGTAACGTTCCATATCAATAAAAAAGTAATTACTATTAACATGATCTGCTACTTGATTCCATTTATCACCGTGTATATCAGCTGACGTAGGCATACCTTGCCAGGTTTTACGCATTAATTTATGAGCGTGTAAATATGTCGGTGCATTTTCTGGAGAAGCAAATGCCGTTTTCCAACCATAATTAGCGTTATACCCAACAACCATTTGATCGACAAAATCCGACTTCCCAGAAGACGGTATCCCAGTAACAGTAATGAATTGACCAGTGTAAGTTGAAAAGATGTCGTCAAAATTTGGTAAGCCAACTTGAAATCCTTTCTTAAAGCCATTACGAACAAAGTCGGTAACTTCGTCTTCAATATCCCTGAATGTTGTAACATTCTCAAGCGGTACTGGTCTTGCGTTTGAAATACGCTGTACCAATTTTTCTTTGCCATATTTTAATAAATATTCATTAGCATCTTTACAGTCTTCAAACGTGGCTAAGAAACAAACTTCAGCACCAAGACGTCTAACTAATTCTTGTTGTAAAGCTTGACCTGCTTCGTCTGAATCTACAGCTAAGATAATCTTTTCTTTATCATCGAAATAATCGATGCAGTTATCAAGATAATCTAAGTTGTTAGAATTAAGCGTAGCGCCGTTTGGAACTGAAACAGCATTTGGTATACCAGCTTCGTGTAAAGCTAACACATCCATCTCACCTTCAGTAACTATACAATATTCATAACCAACAATACTATTGATGTTATAAAATACTTTCTCAGCGCCTTTAAATAATTTAAAGTTCTTTCTACCATCGCGATACTTAATATTAATAAGTTGATCGCCCATGAAATAATTGAACTTTATAGTATTCTCGGTCTTACCGGTTTGTGGCATATACTCAGTACCCTCACCAACTTTTACATCGGTGAGAGTTTGCTGAGATATTCCTCTAGATTTAAACCATTCAACAACTTTACTACTAACCTCAGGTAATACCTCAGGCGTATCAGGTCGCACATATACTTTTTCAGACGCACCTTTGCGTTGATAAGTATGTAGTTGAAAACTAGTGTTACAATTGTGACAAGTACCGAGACCCCGTTCCCAATCATAAGAAGCACATTTTGCTTTTTGGTTTTTGGGTTGTCTATTATCGGAACACAAAGGACAAGTCCCCTGTGTTTTACCCTCTTCTAGACCATATTGATTGAAATTATCAATCAAGAATCCATTGATCTCTGTTGTCTGCATTTAATTTAATTTAATTTAATCTTCTATTGATAATACATTACCGTTTTTATCAGTTATTATACTGATGTAGTCATCATCCATTAGAAAGGTAGATCATCTTCAACAGCAGCTGGAGCTTTTGCAGCTTGAGCTTGTTGTGGTTGACCTTCGCGAGGAGCTGCGGCTACATTATCACCGTTAGTCCAAACAACCTGAACATTACCTAAGTAAGTTTTTTGTGTTTTAGCTTCGCGTTCTTCTTTTGTTTGTGCTACAATAATAGGTCCTTGATTACCAAACTGATCAGGCTCATCGTTAAGCGTGATAGTAATCGGTAGGTATTTACCTTTTTTACCGTCAATAATTTTTGACTTGTCAATAGCATTTAAATTAATACTTGCTTTAATAATACTTGCCATACTAGTAAGTTTGTAATTGATTAAACATTCTTGTTAATTGCTGTTTGTTAGCACCAGTTGCCCTACGTAAATTATCTACAGCTTTAACATGGTTTTGGTTTGTGTAAAAGTTTTCAACATTGGTTTCCATGCCTGTTACTGCACATACTCTGGTTCTTGGTTTTCTTGTTCTTGCCATTTTTTAAAGGGTTTCGTTAATAAAAAATTGTGAAGGATCAAAATCCTCCTGTTGATAAAAAAGTTGATATTGTTCAACTGCTTTTTTAACCTTGTCTTGTCCTTTTTCTAAGAACTTAGGCGAGCAATCAAATATACCGATTTGATGTGTTGTTTTGTCTATAGCTATAAATATCATATCATAACCAAACAACTTTTGATAAATGTAAGCTTGACTGTCGTAGTTGTATTTAGATGCTGACCATCTAAACTTTGCTAGATCTGCTGTTGTCTTTAAATCAATGATAAGTTTTTCATCATGATTAATTATATCAGCTTTACCTTTCCACAACTCATTTTCAATCTCACTTATACCTGGTACTTCGTATTCGCATTTACCTCTGATTAGTTCTTCACAAACTTTGTTAGATAAAATTTTATCTGTCATTAAGTTTACTTGATCAACCTCGGATTGTAGCAAACACATTTCACCACCAGATATCTCTTTATACGCTTTTGTGTTTCTGTTAGCAGACTCAACAATCTTGAAGTTCTTTAATTTATCAGGCTCAAGTATTGCTGTGTGGAAATAACCACCAACAAGAAACGCTGGGATTTGTTTAGATGGTTGCCCAAGCGCTAAAGGGTTTGTAAGCAAAGTTGATATGTCACTATTACTAAGATATTGTTTACCAAATTTACCGTAATAATGCTTATCTTCTTTAAGCTTTTTAATAATATCAGCTTTGTTCATTCTTTTTTAGTTCTGCTTTAGCAGCTACAGATACATTATATTTAGTGTTGATAGCTTTTATTGAACCACCAGCTTTAATATAATCTACTGCTTTCTTAAAAGCATCTGTACCTACGTCTAACGTTGGTTTAACTTTACTCTCAGTTTTACCGTGAGTATTACTTGCATCGCTGTCTTGCGTGTCATCTATTAGGAATAAATTACCTAACGCATATTTCTTACCGTAACTGGAAGCACTACCAAACTGCTGAGGAGTTTGCATACCTTTCTGATTAAGATCAACACCTACTAATGCGGTAGCGTGTATAGCATTTTCACCATCAGAAATTGTAGCAGTTGTTTCAATAATAGGTATATCAGCCATTGCTATTGTTGCCATTGCTTCTCTAATAGTTACTGTAACTCCTAACTCTAATAGAAAGGGTTTTGTTGCTTCGAGAATGTCTTCGGCTGATCTGAAGTAGTATTTGCCGAACGAATTAAATCTACTTTTCTTCGATTTAAATTTAGTCTGGATAGTAGCCAGCTTTTCGTTTAAGGTTTGTTGGTTTTTATCGGTCTTCATATTATTATAATTACATATTTAAATTAAGTTTTACATTAAATAATAGACTTAAACTAAAGATAATCAAGCACTTGCGAGTGATCTACGTTGTTAATTAATTTTTGTACAGCGGCTTTTTTTAGCTCACTTACACGCACGTAATTACTAGTTCCTTCTATATTTAATTTAGCTGCTATTTCTTTTGCAGAATGTTTATCGCAATCTAACCCGTAAGACAATCTAAGTACTTGATATTCTTTTTCATCAAGATGTCTTTGTAATAAACCTTTTAAATAACCGTTTAATAATTGTAAATTATAAGGTTCATGTTTATCAGGTATTTGGTGCATCATGTTTTCTTCATCATCGTTTAAAGGTTGAGCATCAATAGATAAAAATATAGAGTTGAAAAACATTTGAACCATTTTTTCATCTTTAGGATTTTTACGTATTTCATTTATTTTATGTTCTGGTATACGTATATCCCCTCTGTTGATATCTATACGACGTCTAATGGCTCCTTTTATTCGTTTAGATAAAAAACTTTTTAATGTTTTTTCAATGTCTTCAGACTCAGCTAACATAAGCCAGTCTAATTTATCTACAGCTTTAATTAAACCTTCGCTACCTATCTGTATAAGATCATTAATACTTAGTACTCCCGAAGCCTGTTGAGTCGTAGAAAACTTACGGGCTAGATTCTCTACAAGAGGTAGGAATTTTACTATAAGCTCATCACGTGAGTACTCAGCATAATAATTATCAATAGGCATAGAAGCTTTAACATCTTCTTTATACCTTATATAGTTTTGTACATTGTACTTTTTCATAGTTGTTGATTAAGTAATTCTTTTTCTTTTTTAAGTTC
>Ga0213869_10000393_pt1 | contig 36105 bp, 28 predicted proteins | sample PICome_10_FD_160083 | JGI IMG/M metagenome (GOLD analysis project Ga0213869, IMG submission 160083) | Coastal seawater microbial communities near Pivers Island, North Carolina, United States - PICO132 | ecosystem: Environmental > Aquatic > Marine > Coastal | place: USA: North Carolina...
ACCAGCGGTGCCCGTGCAATCCATCCCCCACCAAGCAATTGATCGGGATTGGCACCATCATAAATTGCCGCAGCCTGACCGGCGGCAATGCCGAATTGCGCCTCATCCAGCCGAACCACAACAGTCGTTGCACCGCCATCTTCATGGCAAAGTACGCGCGCCGGCATCGCCGGTGCTGTATTGCGTAACCGCGCAAAAATCGGGGTGTTATCGCGAGGTGCGCCATTGATCCAATTAACATCACCTAAATGAACCTCGACACAGGCAAGCGCCTTTTGCGGGCCGACAATCACCTGATTTGACGCTGCATCAATGGCGACAACATAAAGCGGGCCATCCGCCTCATCCGCACCTGCCCGCCCGCCAATACCAAGGCCGCGGCGTTGGCCAATCGTGTAATCAATCACCCCGTTATGACGACCAAGAACCGTGCCATCAATATGCACGATATCCCCTGCATCAACCGCACCGGGCCGCAACCGGCGAACAACATCGCCATAACGCCCGTTTGGTACAAAGCAGATATCCTGACTATCTGGCTTTTCCGAGACGGTAAGCCCGAATTTACGCGCCAGATTGCGCGTTTCATCCTTATCAAGACCGCCAAGCGGAAACCGCAGATAATCCAATTGTTCAGCCGTTGTGGCAAACAGGAAATAGGACTGGTCTTTTGCTGGATCGGCACCGCGAAGCAAACGCGGGCCATCATCACCAACAATGCGCTGGACATAATGCCCAGTGGCAAGGCAATCGGCTTCGAGGTCACGCGCGGTTTTTAACAGATCGGTAAATTTCACCGTCTGGTTACAACGTACACAGGGGATTGGCGTTTCACCGCGAAGATAGCTATCGGCAAAATCCTGCATGACCTGATCGTGAAACCGGTTTTCGTAATCAAGCACATAATGCGGAATGCCAAGACGTCCGGCAACCGTGCGGGCGTCATGGATATCAACACCAGCACAGCATGCGCCCTTGGTCTGTACCGCAACCCCATGATCATAGAGCTGCAAGGTAATGCCAATCACATCGAAACCCTGCTCATGAAGCAAGGCAGCCGTCACCGATGAATCAACCCCACCAGACATGGCAACAACAACGCGTGTTTCGGCAGGCGGTTTGGCAAAGCCAAGCGCATTCAGACCAGCATTGATGCTGTCCTTTGCTTTGGTTTTTGCTGCTTGTGCCGCCATAATCAGCCCTACATATCTTCTGGAATCGTTACACGCAAACCATCAAGCGCATCCGACATTTCAATCTGGCATCCAAGGCGCGATGTCTGCGCAAGGCCAAATGCCAGATCAAGCATATCCACCTCATCTTCACCCGGTGCGCCGGTTTTGGCAAACCAGTCGGCATCAACAATGACATGACAGGTTGCACAAGACAGGCAACCGCCGCATGTTCCCTCAATGCCAAGTCCGGCATCACGCCCAGCTTCCATGACAGTGACACCATTTTCAACAGTGACATTATGTTCCGAGCCATCCGGCTTGGTAAAATTAATATTCGGCATTTCGGGCGACTCCTTATTTCACCTGTCTTTATCGCGATTGCCCTTTATTTGCAAATCCCGCTGAATTTGCAAATTCAAATTTGGCAGATCAAATTATGCGGGTTGCTTGTACAGTTGCAAAAACACATCTGCAAGCATTTCAAAGTCGCTTTGGGTAGTTGCCCATCCGCCTGAGATGCGAATGGCCTCGCCAGCGCGTGGCCCTGCACCCATCGACTCCAGCACATGGCTTGGTTTGACCTTGCCCGACGAACAGGCCGAACCGGCGCTAATCGCAACACCGGCAATGTCAAATGCCATCACCATTGTTTCAGCCGCTTTTCCCAATGCGGCAATACAGCTGGTATTGCCAAGCCGTGGCGCATCACGGCCAAAAACCGCGATCCCGCTTCGCTGATCCAGCATGCGGCGTTCAAAATCATCGCGCCATTTCGCCATTGTCTGATAATGACTAATATCGCCAAGCGCATCATCTGCCGCACCGCCAAAACCGGCAATGCCAACCAGATTTTCAGTGCCAGCCCGCCGCCCCTGTTCCTGACCGCCGCCAAGAAGCAGGCTGGAAAGCCTGCACCCCGGGCGCACCAGCAACGCACCAACACCAGACGGGCCACCAATCTTATGCGCTGACAGGCTGGCATAGCTGATTTTCGATGCGTCAAAATTGATATGACGTTTGCCAAAAATCTGCACCATATCGCTGTGCAAGGCAATATTTGCACTTTTTGCCATTGCGGCAATTTCGTCCATTGGCTGGATAACACCCGTTTCATTATTGGCAGCCATGATCGAGATGAGTGTTCGCGGCTTGGCCGCATCATCAATGCCAGCCATGACTGTTGCCAGCATATCCAGATCAACAACCCCATTTTCATCAACGGCGATCTGATGACAATTTTGATGCGCATGTCGCACCGAGTCATGTTCGATCCTACTCGTGATCACATGATCATATTGTGCCATCACAAGATTATTCGCCTCGGTACCGCCGCTGGTAAACACCACATCGGCGGCGCGGCAACCGGCAAGCATTGCCACTGCACTGCGCGCGGTTTCAACAATCAGACGGGCATTGCGCCCAAAGCCATGAACCGATGATGGGTTTGCTGGTGGCCCCATCGCATCCTGCATGGCCTTGATGGCAGCAGCACGCAATGGCGTTGTTGCATTATTATCAAGATAGATTGGCGTCTTACGCATCATTGATGACCAGCTTCACCAAACAACCTAGCTGACCGGCTTTGGCTTGGTTTTGCGCGGTGCTTTTTTCGGTGTGGCTGGTGCTGCCGCACTGGCCAGCCTATCTTCAAGATCGCTGAGACGTGCGCGCTGGCTTTGCACCTCGTCGACAAGCGCTCTGATCGTGCGCTCACGCGGATCAAGATCAATACCCGACTGAACACCATAGGCCATAAAGCTTGTATCGGCTTCGGCCTTGGTTGTGGTTTTGCTCATCTGACGTGCGGGCACGCCAACAACGGTTGCCGCTTCGGGAACATCTTTTGTCACCACCGAATTGCCACCCACCCGCGCACAGCGATGAACCGTGATCGGGCCAAGAATTTGGGCGCCGGCACCAACAATCACATAATCGCCAAGCGTTGGATGGCGTTTCGCCGCACGCTGTTTGTCTGAATCAACCGCTGGCATCACCCCGCCAAGTGTTACATCGTGATAGAGCGTGACATCACGGCCAATTTCGGCTGTTTCCCCAATGACCGTTCCCATGCCATGATCAACAAAGAAACCGGGGCCGATTTTTGCTGCGGGGTGAATTTCGATGCCTGTTAGCAAGCGCGCAATCTGCATGATCAGCCGCGCAATGAACCGAAGCCGCATCCGCCATAAAATATGCGACAAACGATAGGCCAGCATAACTTGAAAGCTTGGATATAGAAAGACCGCCGCCAGCCGATTGCTGGCTGCCGGATCGCGTTCCATGATCGCATTTAAGTCACGGCGTAAATTTGCAAACATATGTTTCAATCCAGTGTTGGCTTTGGTGGAATAAAAATGGCTGACGCGTGATTTTTCAGTCAAGATCATCGACAGCAAACAGATTTAGACCGGTTTGTTACCAGCAAATCACACATTCGCGCACATTAGGTGTGAAAGCTCGCTTGGCGTGTCCTACATATTACGATATAAGCCCTGATTACGATAGTGCAAGATGAACGGAAAAAACTTATGCCCGAGGTTATCATAAATGGCCCCAATGGACGATTGGAATGCCGCTACATGCCAAGTGAGGTGCCTGATGCACCGACCGCGCTAATACTGCACCCAGAGCCTGATAAGGGCGGCACGATGAATAACCGTGTCACCTATTCGCTGTATAAGCATTTCCAAGCGCGTGGCTTTGCCGTGCTTCGGTTCAATTTTCGAGGTGTTGGCCGCAGTCAGGGCGAATATGACAATGGCGAAGGCGAATTGTCAGATGCGGCAACCGCAATGGATTGGCTGCAGGCGCAAAACCCTGCATCACGCCAATGCTGGATTGCCGGATTTTCTTTTGGCGCATGGATCGGCATGCAATTGATGATGCGTCGCCCAGAAATTCGCGGTTTTATTTCGGTAACGCCGCCAGCATTGACCCATGATTTTTCATTTCTGGCACCATGTCCCGCGTCTGGCCTGATTGTGCATGGTGAACAGGATGAACAGGTACCACCCGATGCCATTCACAAGCTGGTTGATCGTCTTTCAATTCAAAAGGGCGTTACAATCGATATTGATATTGTTCCCGGTGCCAATCATTTCTTTACCGATCATCTTGATCCGATGATCGAACGCGTTGGCACCTATCTTGATACCGCATTGACCGAGCCGGATTTTGATCCGCTGGCCTAGCCTGAAACATCAACCGCCAACGCGCCGCTTCATCGGTGCGCTGGCTTTGACATTTTGACAATCTGGATCGAAGATGAATTATAAATCGAACCTAATCCAACAATTTAGCGAGCGTGGCTATATTCATCAGGCCACCGATATTGACGCTCTTGACGCGCTGGCGGCCGATCATGCGATCCCGACCTATATCGGTTTTGATTGCACCGCTGACAGCCTTCATGTTGGCTCGCTTGTGCAAATCATGATGCTTCGCATCTTGCAGCGGTGCGGCCATAAACCAATCGTTTTGATGGGCGGCGGCACAACCAAGGTTGGCGACCCATCGGGCAAGGATACCGCCCGCCCGCTATTGTCGGATCAGGATATCGAAATTAACAAAAACGGCATCAAAAGCGTTTTTGAAAAATATCTGACTTTTGGTGACGGCCCATCCGATGCTTTGATGGTTGATAATGCCGGTTGGCTCGACAGCCTTCATTATATCCGGTTCTTGCGCGATTACGGGCCACATTTCTCAATCAATCGCATGATGGGCATGGAATCGGTGAAATTGCGGCTTGAACGTGAACAGCCCTTATCCTTTCTTGAGTTCAACTATGCCATTTTACAAGCCTATGATTTTCTGGAATTGCGCCGCCGCTATGGCTGCCAATTGCAGATGGGCGGATCAGACCAATGGGGCAATATTGTCACCGGCATTGATTTGACCCGCCGTGTTGATGGTCAGGAAATCTATGGTCTGACGTCGCCGCTGATTACCACATCATCGGGTGCAAAAATGGGCAAATCGGCCAATGGCGCAATCTGGCTGAATGACGCGAAATTATCTAGTTTCGATTTCTGGCAGTTCTGGCGCAATACCGAAGATTCAGACGTTGCGCGCTTTCTTGGCCTATTTACCGAATTGCCAATGGACGAGGTTCGCAAATTAGGCGCGCTTGAAGGTGCCGAGATTAACCAAGCCAAAATCATCCTTGCTGATGAGGCAACGCGGCTTTGCCACGGCATCGACGCTGCCGAAAAGGCCAAAGCGACCGCGCAAACCACCTTTGGCGATAAAGGCATGAGTGATGGCCTTCATCAGGTGACGATCAATTCAACCGACGCTGCAAGCCTTAGCGTTATCGCAGCTTTGAACATGGTCGGCTTTGCCAAATCGAATGGCGAGGCAAGACGCTTGATCCGCGGCGGCGGAGCAAAGCTAAATGACAACGCCATCACCGATGAAGACGCCATGATCAGCCTTGCTGATTTCCAAGATGGTAAGCTGAAAATGTCGGCTGGCAAAAAACGACACGCGCTCATTATTTTATCATAGATCAATCGTCCCAGATTAGCGGTAAATCACGCAGCTTTTCCGGCGGCCTATTGCGCTGGTGCTGGTGCAGTTTCGCCTTCGCCAAACAGGCGTTTTTCTTCTCGACCTAACCAGTTCGGCGAAAATAGATCACGCAACAGGCCAGGGGCAATTGATGACACTGGATTGACCGCTGTTTTCATATCATCCGATGTGCCAGTCACGGTGAATTGGCTAACAAAAATGCCGCTTTTATCCATGCCTGCGATAAAATCACCCAGCAGAGGCACTTTGCCAAGAAGCTTGCTGATCTGATTCACCGGCACCAAATTACCACTCACATCCACCCTTTTGGTGGCACGATCATAAACCCCAAGCATGGTGACGCCAACAGCCTCACCGCTGGCTTTCATGCTGACAATCTTTACCGTCGGGCCGCGCGTTTCTAAAACCGCCTCACCGCGCCGAAACGCGGTGCCATCACCCTCGACAAGCGAATAGAGACCCGCAAGGCTAAGCACCGAAAACGCCCGCAAGGCTCTTGGCGCTTCGACAATCCTGAATTTTGCCAATTCGATTTTGGTGTCAAAAGATTTGAACTTATTATCTTTGAAAATATTCGTCAGACGCAATTGGCCACCACGAACCGTATCCGTCACTTTCAATCCAGATAATACGCGGCCAGCATTTTTGGACTCGATCACCAATTTGGGATCAGTCTTTGTTTTTGCATCAAAGCTCAGATTGACTTCACCGCCACCAATCAGGCCAGTGCCGGTAATCCTGTCGCCATTTACCCCAAACCCCATCTCTAGATCGGCTTCGGTAATCAATGGCGTTCCATCAACAAGCATGGTTCCCAGAAATTGGGCTTTGCCCATGCCGTCACTTGTGCGATTACCCGATAACTGACCCGATAGGGCAATTTCGTTATCAACAACAATTTGATCAGCGGTAAAATCAAAGATCAGTGTTTCACCACCACTGACCCCTTCATTACGACGAAGCGGCACTAGATTTACCAGTCGCGCTGTTGCGCCAACTTTCCATGATGATTCGGCATTGCGCTCGATAATCAAATCTCGAATATCATTTCCCGGCCAGGCAACGCGTTCGAAAAAGGCGGCCTGAATTTTGGCCGTTGTGTCAAAGGCGATTTGGCCTTGGGCTGACAAGCTGCCAGCGGCCACATCGATATTTTGCAATGACGCCACTTCACCCTTGCGAAGCAAGATGGTCATTGTTGCGCGGCCGTCCTCGGCTGGTAATTTTGCCCAGTTCAATTTCGGCACATTGATTGACGCGCTGCCGAGATCAACCGTCATTCCAATTTTTGCCTCGCCCATTGATGGGTCGCCAGAATAGACAATTTTACCGCCAATCGATCCAGCGATATCAAGGTCAAATATCTTGGCAATCGCCGAGGCAAGCAAGGCCGATGGCGGGGTTTGACCAACCAGTTCGACATGGCGTTTTTGGTGATCAATTTCGAGGCTGAATTCGCTTGGCGCGCCATAGACAGTCGCCGTGCCGGTAATCTGGCTATTATCAGCCGATATATTCATCACAAGCTCGGCATCATCAACATTCATCTGGTTTGGCAGATTGCGGAACGAACCATTGCTGATTGTGGCATCAAGTTTCTGGATACGATTGGCTAGTGACGCCGATTTACCAAGCGGCAAAGCAGCTTCAAGGCTGAATTCAATTTCACCATCAGCTTTGATTTTGCTGAAATCAAAACTGCCATATTGTGACAAGCCAGCTTGACGCGCCATATCCATCGCGGTGTTGGCTTCGCCTTTAGCATTCAGTGAAATCACCGCGTTTTTCTGGATATCTTCAAGCACCGGTTCAATGACAATTCGGCCACGCTGCACGGCAATATCGTCAATACGTCCGGTTAGAAAACTGGCAGTAAACGCATCATTATTCCAATAAAGATCAGCATCAACATCGGTGATGGCTGTCGCGCCTTTGGCCCAGATCAATTCGGCGTTGCGCAATTTAAGATCGCCTTCGACATCATAGAGTTTACGCACCCCTTTTGCCGCGCCAAGATCCGCCCCAAATGACAGCTTCGAGTCCCGAACCCGTCCGGCCGGAATATTTTCCGCCACCCATGATGCTGTTTGAGGCGCCGCCCATTGCGGCCATAATGCCGAAAATAATACCACATCCATATCCGGCACATTCAAATCCAGCTGTAAATCACGAAGCGTCCAGCCATCGCCAATTTCAGCGCGGCCACCAAGATTAAACATTCCAGCGCTTCCCATATCGAATGCCAGATTTTCCAGAGTCGCCACATCGCCGCGAAGCATTGATTTTAATTGCCCCGATGCCAAATTGACCGACCGTTCATAACCGTCGAGAAGCATTGACCCATCGGTCATTTCAAGATCGACAAGAACATCCTGAATCTGTCCACCTTTGCCAACATTCATGCCCAATGCGCCGCCAATCGTTGCGACAAGTCGTTTATATTGACCGCTGGCAAAATTTGCCCGAACACCGGCAAATTGGCTTTCAAGGCCAAGCCTAGATAATGTCAAAGCGCTGGTTTCAGATTGAAAAGCACCTTGAAATTCAGCTTTGACAAATTTGAATTGGCCGCCGCTAAAACGTTGCCGCAAAGTCTGTTTCAAATCAGCCGCCACCGGATCAGGCCAGCCATCGAGCAATGATTGAATCGGCAGATTATTGGCCTCGATCATACCCTTTACATTGGCAGATGGGGCATGGAACTGGGTCACCGCACCATTAAAAGATAATCGCCGCTGATCGGCAAAATTCAATGTCGCTTTGCTAATCATTAAACTGTCGCTTGGTCGGCTGTAGGAAAACACCAGATCAGCCGTATCAAAAGCTGCATCGCGGCCAAAACCCGGAATGCCAAGCATGCCATCAACCAGCGCAACATCGGCATTCAGCTTGGTCAATAAATCGTCTTTCATCTCAAGGCCAAGATGCCCTGATAAAACGCCGATCTGGCGCAAGGCGACAGGAAGCCGGTCAATATAACCGCTGATATCGGCTGTGTTCAGATCAGACACGCTCATATCAAACGCAAAAGAATCGCTTCCGGGCCAGCCATCAAATGACAGGGTGAAACTGCCCGCAGCCGCATCATCGCTTGCCAGCCGTCGCGCCCGCAGGCTGCCGGCAACAGTGCCATCATCACCGGAGGTCACATCAATATTGATATCGGCGAAAACCAGCTTTGGCAAAGCGCCAGTTTCATGCGAAAGCGACAGACGATCAGTTTCAATCGCAATCAATTTCACCCCGCCAAGGCGGTTTTGACTGGCACCCAATCTTGGTTTGTCGGCTTCAAGCTGGTTTGATTGTTTGGCGAGCTGATCGAGAAAAATAATGGCTGGCGAACTGGACCAGCCTGACGCGTTCTTCACAAGATCAAGCTTGATCCCACGCAGCAAAATCGTTTCTGGCCGGCCGTCAAACAGACTTGTCAGGCCAAAGCCGATTTCGACATTCGGCAGGTCGATCTGGTCACGCTCAAGATTAATGACAATATTTTCTGCGCCAAGCTGAAGTGGGTGGCGCGATAATGCAAAATGAAGCCGCGCATCCCCAACCGAGGCCGAGCCATTGCCAACCATACGCGACAATTCGGTTTCAAGAAGACGGCGAAGGCCACCAGCTTGGTTCACATAAACATAACCAGCCAGGAAAATCATCGTTGCCAGCAACAAGACAATGATCACAAAAGTCTTGAAAATGCCTATTGCGGTGAAATGTCGATCAGCAAACACGCCGCACCCTCTATCGCTTTAAATCTTGCTTTTGTGTACCATGCCCAACACTGGCTGTCTTGCGATCTGGCAGAAAAATATTATCTATCATCAACAAGACCTCAAACAAACAAAGCGCGCTGTTATTTCAGCGCCAGTGCAAATGGTTAGGACATTTTATGCTTGCGATTGGTGATTATGCCCCCACTTTGTCGATTCCAACCGATACCGACATGTTTTCATTAGCCGAACAAGGTGGCAAAAAAGTGGTCGTGTTCTTCTTTCCACGCGCCGACACCCCGGGATGCACCAAAGAAGCCGAACAATTTTCCGCCCTTCACGATGAATTTACCGCGCAAAATACCGTGGTGATTGGTGTTTCCAAAGACAAACCAGCCAAACAGGCAAAATTTCGCGCCAAATATGGCCTGACCTGTCTATTGGGCGCCGATCACGAAACCAGCTTTTGCGAAGAATTTGGCGTTTGGGTTGAAAAATCAATGTATGGCAAAACATATATGGGCATTCAACGTGCCAGTTTTATCATCGACAGTGATGGTAAGATTGCCGCCATATGGCCAAAGGTAAAGGTTGCTAGTCATGCGGCCGATGTTCTGGAGAGATTGAAAGCGCTTTAATCATGCCAGACGCATCAAAGAAAACGCTCAGCGGCGCGATATGTGACGTGCTTTGCATTTCGGATGCACGCCAAAAAGCCACGGCAACGCGCCATCTTGTTGCCGCGTGGAAAGATGCCACGCTTGCGCTTGGCAACCAGCCGCCGCCAGATCGGCCGGGTCGGCCTGACCGCCCATTATTGCGCCCCCCGCGTGAGGTGCCACGGCGGCGGATCACCCAATCGGCCTCGGGCCGGATCGCACTTCTTCATGCCATTGCCCATATCGAGTTAAATGCGGTTGATCTGGCTCTGGATATGGCCAGCCGCTTTACCAAGACGGAGCTTCCGGTGGATTTTTATCATGACTGGCTTGGCGTTGCCGATGACGAGGCACGACATTTTCTGATGTTAAGTGACCGGCTTGCTGATCTAGACGCGACCTATGGCGATTTGCCAGCACATGACGGCCTATGGCAGGCCGCTGATGCCACCAAGCATGATCTTTTGGCGCGACTGGCGATTGCACCGCTTGTGCTTGAGGCGCGCGGGCTTGATGTGACGCCAACCATGATCGACCGGTTGAAATCGGTTGGTGATGACGAAACGGCGCAAGCGCTTGCCATCATCATGACCGATGAAATTACGCATGTATCGGTTGGAAAACGATGGTTCGACTATATGTGCGGTATGGATCGTCTTGATCCGGTCAGCACATGGCATAGCCTTGTTAAGCGTTATTTTCACGGCGACTTAAAACCGCCATTTAATATCGCAGCCCGTAATGCGGCGCGTTTTTCAGCGGCGTTTTATGGCCCGCTTGCCACAAGAGATGATTTGGTGGCATCACCCAAAAAAAGGCCTAACGCCTAACGTTGATTGCCAACACGCGCGGCAAGGCTGGCCTCGATAAAATCATCAAGATCGCCGTCAAGAACACCCTGCGCATTGCCCTTTTCAACATTGGTTCGCAAATCCTTTACCATCTGATAAGGATGCAGAACATAAGACCGGATCTGGTTTCCCCAGCCAATATCGGTTTTGCTTGACGCAGCATCATTCGCCGCATCTTCACGGCGTTGCAATTCCAATTCGTAAAGACGGGCTTTTAGCATGTTAAAGGCGGTTGCCCGATTGCGATGCTGCGACCGGTCATTCTGACATTGAACAACAATATTTGTTGGTAAATGGGTAATGCGGATTGCTGAGTCGGTTTTGTTGACATGCTGGCCACCGGCACCGGATGCGCGGTAAGTGTCAATCCGCAAATCCTTATCTTCGATTTCAATTTCAATATTATCGTCAACAACCGGATAGACCCAAACACTGGCAAAGCTTGTATGGCGGCGCGCCGAGCTATCAAAAGGTGAAATCCGAACCAAACGGTGAACGCCTGATTCAGTTTTCATCCAGCCATAGGCATTTTCGCCATCAATCCGCATCGTGACCGATTTGATACCAGCTTCTTCACCTGCGCTTTCCTCGATGATTTGCAATTTAAAACCGCGCGCCTCGCTCCACCGGCTATACATGCGCATCAGCATCAATGCCCAGTCCTGCGCCTCGGTTCCACCAGCACCAGCGTGAACTTCAATAAAACAGTCATTCGCATCAGCCTCGCCCGATAGCAGGCTTTCAAGCTGGCGTTTTTCGGCAATTGCCACAAGTTTGGTTAATGATGCTTCGGCATCATCAATGATTTCCTCATCACCTTCGGCCGTACCAAGCTCAAGCAACTCGATCGCATCATCCATTTCCAATTGCAGTGCATCAATAACCGCCAATTGACGTTCAAGACGGTTTTTTTCGCGCATGGTTTCTTGTGCGCTGGCTTGATCATTCCAAAAGTCACCATCGGAAATCACGCTTTCAAGGTTGGCAAGCTGCGCCTTGGCATCATCATATTTGATATGTTTGCAAAGCAGATCAATTGCCGTTTTGATAATGTCTATTTTTGCGGTGGTTTCGGCCTGCATGGTATCGGAGTCCAGCCTGCAATGAAGGAAACAAGGGATGCTTGTACCTAACGCGCCGGGGGGTATTGTGGCAAGCCTCAATTCTTATCTGGCGGCAAGATAGCGCCTAGTAAAGCCCCTGTGTCGCCAATGTGCCGCCCGTTGTTGTCGCCTGACCATCCATGCCGGGGGCAACATCAATCAACACCCCACCCGGCCGCTGGCCGGGTTTAAAAATCTCCAAAATCGCTTGCTGGTCTTTTGGCAAAACACGTTCGCCCGTTTCGGCATGAACCGGAATGACCTGAATATCATTTGGTCGCCGGAACGGAATCACCGGCTTGTCAATTTGCGACCGCATCAGAAAATCGCCAAAAATCGGTACCGCCACTGTTGAACCGGTTTCACGTTTGCCAAGCGGACGCGGCCGGTCATAACCGATGAAAACGCCAATCGCCAGATCAGGTGTAAAGCCTATAAACCAACCATTTGTATTGTCATTGGTGGTTCCAGTCTTGCCAGCGACAACCAGATCCAGATCATTGATCGACCGACCGGTACCACGTTTAATGACACCTTCTAACATTGACACCATCTGAAAAGCCGATGCCGGATCAGTTAGCTGTTCACGCGTATCAGGCAATGTTGGAATTGGTTGATTTGACCAGCCATCTGGTGCCACGCAGGAACCACAATCACGCGCATCATGGCGGTAAATGGTTTTGCCATGGCGGTCTTGAATCCGGTCAATCAGGCTTGGGGTAATTTTCCGCCCGCCATTCACAAGCATGCCATAAGCAGATGTCAGCCGAAGCAGGGTCGTTTCGCCAGCGCCAAGCGACATTGATAAAAATGGGGGTAAATCATCGTTCAGGCCAAAGCGTTTTGCATAGTCCTGAACCCGATCCATGCCAATTGTCATCGCCAAGCGTGCGGTCATCAGATTTCGTGATTTTTCGATACCAACCCGCATGATTGATGGGCCATAGAAACGCTTGGTATAGTTTGCCGGTTTCCATTTCGGTTTGCCCGGCCCCTGATCCACCACTAAGGGCGCATCAAGAATGCGCGTTGTCGGGCTATAGCCAGCATCAAGTGCCGCAAGATAAACAAAAGGTTTAAAAGCTGATCCGGGCTGGCGCACCGCTTGAACGGCGCGGTTAAATTCTGACTCAGCGTAATTATAACCGCCACTCATCGCCAGTAAACGGCCGGTATGCGGATCAAGCGCAACAATCGCGCCTTCAACATCGGGGCGTTGTCCCAATGCAAAATGATTTGGCGCAGGTTCAAAACCGTTACGGATCAAATCTGGCGTAAAACCGGGTGGCTGGACAATGACAATGTCATCTTTGGACAAAGCCTTGCGCAAATCACGCAAGGGTGGCGGTCTAATGCCATCATCACGGCGCGGCGGATAGGCCCAAAAAGCAAGCTCAAACGGGATAATCGCATTGCGGCCATTCACATAGATTTCAGCGCTTCGCGGCCCAACCTTTGTCACCAGCGCCGCAAAATGGTTCGCGCGCAACTTTGCCGTTTGCGCGGCAAGCACCTTGTCAATATCGGCCCCTTGCGGCATGACGCCAAGCGGGCCACGCCAGCCTTGACGTCGATCCAATGCTTCTAACCCACGTTCAAGCGCATTATCGGCAATTTGCTGCAAATAGGGATCAAGCGTCGTGCGAACCGATAAACCACCATCATAAAGTGATGTTTCACCAAAGCGGCTAATAAGCTGGCGGCGCACTTCTTCGGTAAAATAAGGCGCTTCGGCAGCGTCAAATCCGCTTTGTCCAATCATCCGCAGCGGCACTGCCTTTGCCGCATCAGCTTCATTTTGCGAGATATAGCCGTTTTGCTGCATTTCATCCAAAACCCAGTTGCGCCGGATGGTTGCCGCGCGAAGATTGCGAACCGGATGATAGTTATTTGGCGCTTTTGGCAGCGCAGCAAGATAGGCAATTTCCGGCAATTCCAATTGACCAAGCGATTTATCAAAATAATTCAACGCCGCCGCCGCAACGCCGTAACTGCCACGCCCAAGATAAATTTCGTTCAGATAAAGCGCCAAAATCTGATCTTTGCTAAAAGCGCGTTCCATCCGAAGTGACAGGATTGCTTCTTTGATTTTGCGTTCAATCGAAACTTCATTTGTCAGCAGGAAATTCTTGGTAACCTGCTGGGTGATCGTCGAGGCACCAACCGGTCGCCGGCCTTTGCCATAATTGACGATATTGGTCACAATTGCCCGCGCCAAAGCGCGCAAATCAATGCCAAAATGATTGTAAAATGCTTTGTCTTCAGCCGAAATAAAAGCATGGATCAAGCGTGGCGGGATGGCCTCAACCGGCACAAAAAGCCGCTTTTCACTGGCATATTCGGCCAGCAACGCCCCGTTGCCAGCATGAATGCGGGTCACAACAGGCGGTTCATAATTGGCAAGCTGCTGATAATCAGGAAGATCTTTTCCATAGGTCCAGAAAACCCAAAGGATGCCAGCGCCAGCAAGCAAGCACATCAGGAAAACAAAGGATAATGTAATCGAAATAAATCTTAACATGATTCTGACAATATAGCCGAAGTTGGGCGTAGATATGGCAATCCAGCCCTTTTCTTCATTTTGATACGCGTCTTTTTAACGGGTAACAGCCTTTTTTTCATGGTTTTGCCGCCATATCGATGATGCGCCACCAGCCTTTATATTTTGGGACCATATTCATTCAGGTAAACAAGGATGGCCTTTGTTAGCCGTTTCGACAAATCCTGCCGGTAGGATTTCTCATTCAAATTCGCCTCGTCTTGCCGGTTTGATAAAAAGCCCATCTCGACAAGCACCGACGGCATGTCAGGCGCTTTCAAAACAGCAAAACCGGCAAACCGATGCCCGCGCTTATCCCCCCCGGGCAAATCGCGAATCTGTTGCAAGATTGCCGCAGCAAACCGCGCCGATTGATTCATTGACTCGCGTTGAAACATCCGCACCAGCGCCCCCGCTGCCTCGGGATCTTCGGCGGACAAATCCGGCCCACCAATCAAATCGGCGCTATTTTCCTGACGCGCCAAAGCGGCCGCTTCTTTGTCAGAGGCTTTGTCTGACAGGCTAAACACCGAAATGCCCCGCGCCGATGATCTTGGCGCCGAATCAGCGTGAAGCGAAATGAACAAATCGGCCTGATTTTGCCGCGCCAGCCGGATGCGCTGGCGAAGCCGCAAAAACCGGTCGTCATCACGCGCCAAAATCGGGGTTATTTTGCCCGTGGCGCGCAATTGACTTGCCAGTTCACGCGCCGCCGCCAAGGTGATGTTTTTTTCCGCCGTCCCTGCCTTGCCAAGCGCACCCGGATCTTTGCCGCCATGCCCAGCATCAATAAAGACAATCCATTTTCGCGGGCGAGGCTTTGGTGCGGCAATTGCCGTCGTGGCTGGCTTATTCGCATGGCGCGCCGGTTTGGATTTTGGCAGTGGCATGGTCAATGGCTTGACCGTTTTCACCCGATCAGCATCTTTGACCATCGCGCGATCGGTAACAGCATCACTTAGGTCAATATTTGGGGTTTTTTCCAGCGCTGAGGATGCCACTAGAAATGCCGTTTTTCCGCGATCAAGCAGATCAATCACAAAACGGTTGCCGCCCCCTGCCGGTGGAAGGGCAAAGACCCGCACGGGCGCTGCCGGTTTTTCAAGCTCGATTACCAACCGGCCAATTTCCGGCTTTGGGTTTCCAAAACGATAGGCCGAACCGGGGGCGACTTGCAGTTTTCCACGCCGCGGCAGCTTGTCCACATTCCAGCTAGTTTTGGGCATATCAATCACCAAACGATAAGGCGATTGCAACAGCAAAAGGCTGGCTTTTAACGGGGCTTTAGTTTCGATCACAAGCCGCAAACCGGTGCGATCATCAATTTGCACCGCGCCAACACGCATTCCGGTGACGGCATTTTCGGCAAAAGCCTGACCCGTTGCTGCCAGCACCAAGCCCATTGCCAGGAACAGGATAGAGCGGCCAATTGCGGCGAGCATTGCCTTAACAGTTATCATCATCGATATTTTAACCAAGTCTGGCCTTCTTTGCTATCGCCGATCACGATCACCGAAACCTAGCCCATGCCTCGCTCGCGACAAAGATAAATCATGCTAATTATCAAAACGGCATTACTTTAGTTGGCAAAAAAGCTTTAGAAGGTATATAAGAGGATTAAGTTCGAGGCAAAAGTTTGGTTTTTCTGACATGAGTGGCGCCAATGCGCCAACAGCAGAAAGCAAACAAACCGACATTTTTACCGCCGAACTGCAATTGAATTATTCACCTGATGGTGTTTATCTCGACGATCTTTGTTATGCCGTAATTATGAATGATCCTAATTATTGTGCCATGTCACTGACCGCCAGCGAGCCTTATCATCAGGACACACAACGCGATTTGAAACCACCGGACTAATCTAAATGACTCAGCCAAACCGATCACATGACAAAAGCAGCCATTATGGCCACCGCTTTATGGTCGGTACTGCGCGTGGATTTGGTCTGGATTCTCAACACCTGCCATGCCTAGTTAACACACTGTCTGAATTTGACAGCCGAACAAGGTTGGCCGGGGAAAGACAAGTACATGACAAAACGCCTATTAATCGATGCACGCCAAGCCGAGGAAACGCGGGTGGTGCTGCTAAGCGGAACACGCATTGAAGATTTTGACTATGAAACAGAAAACCGGAAACAACTTAAAGGAAATGTCTATCTAGCACGGGTCACACGCGTTGAACCGTCTTTGCAGGCAGCTTTTGTTGAATATGGCGGAAACCGTCAGGGCTTTCTGGCCTTTAGTGAAATTCACCCAGATTATTACCGTATTCCAATTGAAGACCGTGAAGCCCTGATCGAGGCAGATAGTGCCGAGGGCGATGATGACCGTGATGAAACTGGTTCTGACGGCGCGCCTGAAACCATTGGCGGCGAAGAGGCGGATGAAGAAGATATCCGGCCAAAACGTCAGGTAAAACGCTATAAAATTCAAGAAGTGATTTCGCGCAAACAGATCATGCTTGTGCAGGTTGTGAAAGAAGAGCGCGGGAATAAAGGTGCGGCTTTGACAACCTATCTGTCGCTTGCCGGACGCTATTGCGTATTGATGCCAAATAACAATCGTGGCGGCGGCGTTAGCCGGAAAATCACCAATATTGCCGATCGTAAGCGACTGAAAACAGTTGTTGGCGGGTTGGATATCCCAGCCGGAATGGCCGTAATCGTTCGCACCGCCGGTGCCAAACGCACCAAAACCGAAATTGCGCGTGATTTTAACTATCTGTCAAAATTATGGGATGATATCCGCGCGCGCACGCTTGAATCACAAGCCCCCTGCCTGATCCATGAAGAAGGCGATTTGATCAAACGGTCAATTCGTGATCTTTACACAAGCGAAGTTGACGAAGTGCTTGTCGAAGGCGAAGAGGCTTACAAGATCGCCCGTAACCAGATGAAGATGCTGATCCCAAGCCATCTGAAAAAGGTTCAGAAATATGAAGGCACACATCCGATTTTCCAGCATTTCAATGTTGAGAATCAGATGGACACCATCCACAGCCCGCAGGTGACGTTAAAATCTGGCGGTTATCTGGTAATCAATCAAACCGAAGCGCTTGTCGCCATTGACGTGAATTCGGGTAAATCAACGCGCGAACGCAATATTGAAGAAACCGCGCTGAAAACCAACCTTGAAGCCGCCGAAGAATTAGGTCGCCAGCTTCGACTTCGTGATCTGTCTGGTCTCATTGTTGTCGATTTCATTGATATGGAAGAAAACCGCAATCAACATGCGGTTGAACGCCGGATGAAAGATGCAATGCGCAATGACCGCGCACGGATTCAAATTGGTTCGATCAGCCATTTTGGTCTTCTTGAAATGTCGCGCCAGCGGCTGCGGCTCAGCATCAATGAATCAATCAGTAATCTTTGCCCGCATTGTGAAGGCACGGGTCGCGTTCGGTCGATTGACACCGCCGCTCTGCAATTGCTGCGGTCAATCGAAGAAGAAGCGCTAAAAGGCAAAATGGATGAATTGCATATCACCGCCCATCGGGATGTGGTGCTGTTTATCTTGAACCATAAACGAAGCGCAATTGCCGAGATTGAAGCACGGTTTGGCATTATGGTTATTTTGCTGTCTGATAACAGTCTGATCGCCCCAGAATATAAGGTTGATCGTGTTGGCTGGCAGGGTAAAGCCCAAGCCAAACAACAATCGCGCCAGCCGCAGCAGCCACGCCATGCCAATAATAATATCAAACCGGATACAAGCGATCCGGATAAAGATGAAGCAGCTGAAACGGAAGCAAATGCAGCGCCACATCCGGAAAATGACGAAACCGGCAGCGAAGATGGTGGTGCAAAACGGCGGCGGCGCGGACGTCGCGGCGGTCGGCGTCGGCGTCGGCGCAATGGTGAAGACGGCCAAACTGGTGACAACCAAACTGGTGACAACCAAACTGGTGACAATCAGGCAGCATCAGCGCCAAATGGTGAAGATCAAGCCGCTACCAGCAGCACCGACACCGCAACCGATGGCGTTGCAGCGAATGACGATGCTGCACCAAAGGCCAAAACCGGCCGCGGTCGTGGTCGTGGACGCCGTGTTGCTAAGACTGATCCAGCCGCAGCGGATAATGTCGCAAAAGATAATGCCCCAAAAGATAGTGCAACTGACGATAATAAAGCACCAGAAGCAGCGGCCGAACCGGCCAGCGATGGTTCGATAAATACTGCCGCAGCAGACGGTAATGGCGATGCGGCGGCGGCTCCAAAAAAGCCGGCACGAAGACGCAAAAAACCAGCAAACGCCGTAAAAGCAGATGATGCCCAAAAAGCAGACGAGGCTAAAGCCAAAGATAGCAAAGCTGAAGCTGATAGCGGTGCTGAAAAGCCTGCTAAAAGACCTGCCCGCGCACGCAAGCCAAAAGCCAAAGCCGACGCTGGTGACAAGCCAGAACAAGATGCGGCCGCAGCCAAACCAGCAGCGAAAAAACCGGCAGGAAAAGCGGCAAAAAAAGCACCAGCAAAAGTCGCTGATGCAAATAACGCCGAAGCCAGCGCCAATAACAGGGCACCCACCGATGCGCCAGCAGCACGCGAAGCGATCAGTTCAGCCCCGCAAGATGTTGTCGAAATTGGCAGTAGCGCGCCAAAATCACGCCGCAGCGGATGGTGGTCACGAAGTTAGGCAATCATTGCCTTTGTGAATGAAATTGAGAGCTGGCGGCCGCTTTCGACTGGCCGCTAGCGACCCTGACCGGCAAGCCAATCATTCAGGCGTTGAATTGCCTTTTTCATATCTTGCGTGCTGCCGGCATAGGATAGCCGCATATGTGACCGCCCATCAACTGCATCGAAATCAACACCCGGCGTTATCGCAACGCCCGTATCGGTCAAAATGCGATCGGCAAAAGCAATCGAATCATTGGTCAAAGTGCTAACATCGGCATAGAGATAAAAGGCCCCATCTGATGGCGCGTGATTGCCCAGAAATTCGGCTGGCAAGCCGCGATAGAGAAGATCACGATTTTCTTCATAGCGCGGAATATGCGAATCAAGTTCATCATAACAATCAAAGGCGGCAATCGCGCCAAGCTGGTTAATCGTTGCCGCTGAAATATACATATTCTGCGCCAACATTTCGGCGGTTGGCACCAAATCTTCGGGAAGCACCATCCAGCCAAGACGCCAACCAGTCATGCAGAAATATTTCGAAAAAGAATTGATGATGATGGCATTGTCAGTATAGGCAAGCGCGCTCTTGGTTCGTTTGCCAAAGGTCAGGCCATGATAGATTTCATCCATGATCAGGCGCACACCATGCTTGTCACACCAGCGGCAGACGGCTTCAAGCTCGTCATCGCGCATCACAACGCCGGTTGGATTTGCCGGACTTGCCAGCAACAGCCCATCGGGAATGTTATCGGTTGCAACCAATGAGTCGAGATCGGGCATCCAGTTTTGCGCGGCACGGGCGGGCAGCAATTGCGGCTTGATCCCAAGCGCCAGCATCAGATTGAAATAGGCCGGATATCCGGGCGTGGCGATGGCAATACGATCGCCCTTGTCAAAGGCCGATAAAAAGGCAATCGCAAAGCCAAGTGATGATCCGGGCGTGACGGCGATCCGTTGCCAATCCAGCGGCAATTGATACCAATCTTGATAATGCTGTCCGATCCGTTGCCGCAATTCAGGCAATCCCAAACCAACCGAATAGCCATGCGACGCGACATGTTTCAAGGATGTTTGCAATGCGTTTGAAACGGCGGCAGGCGGTGGCGTTGATGGCTGTCCGACCTCAAGATGAACAAGGTCGCTTCCGGCGGCCTGCATCTCTTTTGCACGTTTCATTACCTGCATGGCAAGAAAGGCAGGGATTTCGCTTGCTTGACTAACTTTTAAGGCCATTGTTCATTCCAGTGAATTCATGCCATGATCAGATCAATATGGCAGGGGGATTGTGTTTGCATAGCCTGCAACCGCACGCTACAGGGACTAGGCTATAGCAGTGCTGTCTTAAACACGCCATAAATTTGTCGGAAAAATATTCCATGCGCTATTCATTTTTACGAAAGCTGGCTTTGATATCGCTGTTTTCGATCACCATTGCCCAATCAGCATTGGCCGGATTGATCAGAGATACCGAGTTGGAAACCGGCCTGCAAACCTTGGCAACGCCATTGATGCGCGCTGCCGGCTATGCGCCGGATGCCATTAGCATCAGGATCATTATCGACAGCAGCTATAATGCTTTTGTGGCTGGCGAGCGCGTTATCTATATCCATTCGGGTCTTTTGCTCAACGCCCAATCAGCTGAAGAAATTTTAGGCGTGATCGCACATGAGCTTGGCCATTTAAAAGCCGGTCATGTGCCGCGCCGTGATGAGGCTTTACGCGATGCCGGAACCGCAGGCACGCTTGCCGCGATTGCCGCGCTTGCGCTTGCTGCCGGCGGGGCACCAAGTGATGCGGCTGTTGGGGTTATGGTTGGCGGCACCGATCAGGCCAAGCGCAAATTGCTTCGTTCATTCCGCTATGATGAAGCTGTTGCTGACGAATTGGGGCTTGAATATCTAGACAAGGCTGGCATCAGCTCGGCTGGTCTCGAACAGATGATGCGGCGTATGGCAGCGCAACGCGCCCTTCCCGAAAGCCGGCAAAGCCAATATTATCAAACGCATCCCGATTCAGCCCAGCGCCTTGCCGTCTATCAAGATCATGCGCGTCAGGACGGCCATAAATCAGCCCCACTTTCAGCCGATGACACAAAATTGATGAACCGGCTTGTGGCCAAGCTTCGCGCCTATAGTGAACCAGCGCAAAGCGTTTTACGTCAATCCGCCAAAACAGACAGTGCCGATGCGATCTACAGCCAAGCGATTGCACAATATCGGCGCGGCGATTTAGCAGCAGCAATCACCTTGATGGATCGACTATCCGCGGCGCATCCTTCTGATCCCTTCTATCATGAATTTCGCGGCGATATTTTGCTGTCAATGGCCAAGGCTGAGGCGGCAGCGGCAGCCTATGAAACGGCGCTGACTTTCCGACCGAGCAGCCCGCAAATTCTGGTCAATCTTGGACGGGCGCTGATTGCGACAAATGACAAAAAGCGCTTTTCACGCGCGATCGAGGCGATTTCAGCGGCACAAAAAACCGAACCGAAATGGGCCTTCATCCGCCGACAATTAGCGATTGCCTATGGACGAAACGGCGATATTGCAGCGGCTGATCTAGCGCTTGCCGAAGAAGCGCTTTTGCTTGGCGATGACCAACAGGCGGTGCGAATGGCCAAACGGGTTTTGGCCGATGACAGGCCGAAAGATGAGCTTCGCAACCGCGCTAATGACATTCTGTTCCGCTTTGGCAAACTCGCGCCGTGACGGCTTTGCAATAGCGACATTAATCCGTTATAAGATGTGAGGCATTTGGCTGGGTTATTAGTTTCCAGCGGCGATTTGCCCAAAATGATAAAGGGTCTCAAAATCAAAAGGATCCCAAAATCAAAAGGATAATGTGAATGTCACGCTTTTTTGTCTCTATGATTGCATTGCCTTTGATGTTGATCGGCCTCGCCACGACACCGGTAACGGCTGATATGGATCAAAAAGACCGCGCCGAAATGCAGCAGGTGATCGAACAATATATCAAGAACAATCCCGAAGTGCTTCGCGATGCGCTGGTCTCTTTGGCCGCACGCGAAGAAGCTGAGCGCGTGCAAGCGGGCATCATGCTCGTTCGCAATGATGGTGGCGATCCGGTTATGGGCAATCCAAATGGCAGCCTGACTGTCTATGAGTTTTCCGATTATAATTGTGGTTATTGCAAACGCATGTTTGCCCCGATCATGCAAATGCTTGCGGCAAATGGCGATGTCCGCTTGGTGGTCAAGGAATTTCCAATCCTTAGCCAATCATCTGTTACCGCCGCCAAAGCTGGAATTGCCGCCCAGAAACAGGGGAAATTCAAATCGTTCCACACTGAAATGATGACCTATCGCGGGCAGGTCAATGACGCTTCGATCATGCAAGCGGCTGGGGCGGCAGGTCTTGACCTTGAGCAATTAAAGCAAGATATGGACAGCCCCGAAACAACGGCTATTATCACACGGACACGAAGCGCGGCAGCGGCCTTGAGTATCAATGGCACGCCGGGTCTTGTGATTGGCGATACGGTGATTCCCGGTGCGATTGGCATGGAGGAATTGCAAACTGTGATTGATAAGGAGCGCACCAAACAGGGCTAGGCTGTTTGCATGGCTGGCGAAGTGAGTGTACTGTAACCGAACAATGGCAAAATCAATGAATATTCTTGTTATGAACGGCCCAAATCTCAACATGCTTGGCATGCGTGAGCCCGATATCTACGGCCATGAAACGCTTGGCGATATTGAAGCACAATGCCGTCAATTGGCAGCTGGGCATGGCATGGAACTGGATTGGTTCCAATCCAATTTGGAAGGCGAATTGATCGAGAAAATCCAGCAAGCTGTTGGCAAGGTGGATTGGATCATCATCAATGCTGCTGGACTGACCCACACATCGGTTGTGCTTCGCGACGCGCTGTCGCTATTTCCGGGCGAGGTCATCGAAGTGCATCTTTCAAACGTCCATAGCCGCGAATCTTTCCGGCATGTATCGCTGATTTCAGCGATTGCCAAAGGCGTCATTGCCGGTTTTGGCGCATCATCCTATTACATGGCCATTAACGCCATTCCCAATCTGCATTCGGAGACATAGATCAAAATGGCAACGACACCAAAAAAATCAGCGGCAAAAACCGCCGCCGCAAGCAATGAAGCCAGTTTTGTAAAAGAACTTGCCAACATCCTTGATCAGGCGGGGCTTGCCGAGCTTGAATATGAAACCGAAGCTGTTGCGATCCGGTTATCACGCGTTACCACTGCTGCGCCCGTTGCCGCTGCCGCGCCTGTCGCTGCTGCGCCTGTTGCCATTGCCGAGCCTGTGGCAGAACTGCCGGCAAACCCGGCCGATCATCCGGGCGCCGTCAAATCGCCAATGGTTGGCACGGTCTATACAGCCCCTGAACCTGATGCGCCTGCCTTTATCACCGAAGGCGCAACCGTTACCGCCGGTCAAACCCTGTTCATTGTCGAAGCGATGAAGGTGATGAACCCGATTACTGCGCCAAAGGCTGGCACGGTTGTGAAAATTTTCGTGCAGAACGCCCAGCCAATCGAATTTGGCGAAGCGCTTGTGATTGTAGAATAGTCGCCATGTTCAAAAAAATCCTGATAACCAACCGTGGTGATGTTGCCTTGCGGGTGCTTCGTGCCTGTAAAGAGCTGGACATTCCATCGGTGGTGGTTCATTCGACCGCTGATGCTGATTCAATGCCAGTTCGCCTTGCCGATGAATCGGTTTGTATTGGCCCGCCAAGCAGCGCCGAATCCTATCTGAATATTCCGGCTATTTTATCAGCCGTTGCCATCACGGGTGCCGATGCGGTGCATCCAGGTGTTGGTTTCCTGTCTGAAAATGCCGATTTTGCCGAAATTGTTGCCGCCCATGGATTGACCTTTATCGGCCCTGAGCCGCGCCATATTCGCGCAATGGGTGACAAGGTTGAGGCCAAAATCACCGCCGCCGACGCCGGCCTGCCACTTGTTCCGGGCTCACCCGGTGCCGTTCACACCCTTGCCGAGGCGCAACGTATTGGCGCGGATGTCGGCTATCCACTTTTGGTCAAGGCCGCTTCGGGTGGCGGGGGACGCGGCATGAAAGTGGCCGAAACCGCTGATCACCTTAGCGAAGCCTTTTCGTCTGCACGCGCCGAAGCCAAAGCCGCCTTTGGTGATGACACGGTTTATCTTGAGCGTTATCTTGGCCAGCCGCGCCATATCGAAGTGCAGGTGATTGCCGACTCGCATGGCAATGTTGTGCATCTTGGCGAACGCGAATGTTCGGTTCAGCGCCGTCACCAAAAACTATTTGAAGAAGCCCCATCGCCAGCCCTTTCCGCCGAACAGCGCGCGCGCATCGGTGGCATTGCCGCCGAAGCCACCCGCAAGATGGGATATCTTGGCGTTGGCACGATGGAATTTCTGTATGAAAATGGCGAATTTTTCTTTATCGAAATGAATACCCGCCTTCAGGTCGAACATCCAATCACCGAAGAAATCACGGGCGTTGATCTGGTGCGCGAACAAATTCGTATTGCAGCTGGCATGCCGCTGTCATTTACCCAAGACGATGTGACCTTTACCGGTCATGCGATTGAATGCCGTATCAATGCCGAACATCCCGAAACCTTTATGCCAACACCCGGCAAAGTGACCGCCTTTCACGCTGCCGGCGGGCCAGGTGTTCGCGTTGAATCCTGCCTGTATTCGGGTTATTCGGTGCCGCCCTATTATGACAGCTTGGTCGCCAAGCTGATCATTCATGGCGATGATCGGGATCATTGTCTGGCGCGGCTGCGGCGGGCGTTGCAAGAATTTATTGTTGAGCCTATTCCGACAACACTGACGCTTCATAAACGACTTGTCGATGCCGATGCGATCAAAGATGGCAGCTATAATATCCGCTGGCTTGAAGAAGTGTTTTTGAAAGAAGACTGAGCTTCGCGCCCCTTTGGTTAGAGGCATTGCATGGCTGATCACTATATCTATTCGCCCGAGACAATTATCAAAGCCTATTCACTTGGGCTGTTTCCGATGGCTGACAGCCATGACAGTCTGGACATAAAATTCTATGACCCTGACCGGCGAGCGCTGATTCCGATTGATCATTCGCTTGGCCGCGGCGTTCATATTCCGCGGCGGTTGCAACGCCGTGTTCGCCAAGCGCCCTATGAGGTGACGCTGGATCAGGATTTCACTGCGGTCATTGACGCCTGCGCGGCACCAAGTGAGCAACGCACCGACACATGGATCAATAAAGATATCCGCCAGCTTTATATCGCGCTTCACAAGATGGGCTTTGCCCATTCGATTGAGGTTTGGTTGGATGGCGCACTTATTGGCGGGCTATACGGCGTGGCGCTGCGGGCGGCCTTTTTTGGCGAGTCGATGTTTTCGCGCAAAAGCGATGCCTCGAAAATTGCGCTTGTTCATTTAATGGCGCGGCTTCGCCACGGCAATTTCCTATTGCTTGATGCGCAATTCACCAATGATCATTTACAACAATTCGGCGTAACCGAAATTGACCGGTCAGAGTTTCAAGGCCGCCTTGCCGAGGCGCTTGCCAGTGATGGTGATCTGCATTTTGACACGCCAAGCGCCGCCTTGGTTATGCCCTATCTCGATCAATTGGCAAAACACCAAGCCTAATCGGCAAAACAGGCAAGAAGCGTCAGATCATAAACCGGATGTTCAAGCGCCGATATCGCCGGGCTGGAGGAAAAAATCCAGCCGGAAAAAACCTGCTTTGGGGCAAGCCCGTCATAGCCGCGATCACGAACGGTGATAAAAGCGGCATTTTCCGGCGGTTCTTCAGGTGGATGAAAGGCGCAGCGATTGATGGTGATTTCCAGCGTGCCATAAAACCGCGCCGCACCAACAGCCGCTTCAACGGTTGAAATGCGGGCAGTAATTTTATCAAGCGCCTGCAATCGAGCCTTGTTCCCATCAATCCATGTCGTCGCGCCAGCAGACCCTGCCAAGAATGTCCAAAGACAAGCAATGGCCACCAACATAGAACGCCAACGCCAGACGCTAACATGCCCAGATTTTGCGTGAATGGCAGACCAGATGATCGCTGGTTGGCGCATCACCTGAGGCATATTAATTCGCCGAATTATTGGATGAGAATACAGCCTTGCCAAGAAGATCACTAAGGCTGATCGGGTCGCGGGTATCATAAATCACCGCACCAGCCCCAAGCGTGTCAGTGGCGGCACCCGGCATTAATTCCAGATAATTACCCCCTAAAAGCGACGCGGCGGTAATGCGCGCACTGCTGTCGCTTGGAATTTTAATCGTTGGTTCAATCGCCATCGACACTTTGGCAACATAGGTAATGGGATCAAGTTGCTGCGCCGTGATCTGGCCCACTTTAATGCCCGAAATGCGAACATCATCACCAACCGACAGGCCGCCTGTGCTGCCAAATTCGGCGGCAATCTCATAGCCGCCACTGCCTTTCACATCTGCCGCTTCATAGGCAAGCGCGACAAAACCAGCCGCCGCCAACAAAACGATGGCGCCCATAACGGTTTCCAAAGTATTGCGATGCATGGCTGTTATCTCCTAGCTACTTGATCCGAAAGGCGTGATGCGATGGTGCAACAATATCACCCAACAATGATCACATGATTCAGGCTGGGTTCCAAGGCTCATAATCACCGGTTGCCGGTTTGCGTTTTCCGCCTTTGAGCATGTGTCCATCTGGGCGATAGGCGTGGGTGGTGCCAGTTACATTCGGTTGATGTTCCTGCTGCCACACATGCTTGTCATAACCACCAACCGGCGGTGGTGTTGATTCGGTATGATGCAGCCAGCCATGCCAATCGGCAGGCACTTTTGACGCTTCGGCAATACCGTTGTAACGAACATAACGGCGCGGCGGCTTGCCGGCGCGGGCGCGGCGCTCCTCATAATAGCGGTTGCCAAACTGGTCAGTGCCAATCTCGTTCGCCGTTAGCTTTAGCGTCATCAAAGTTACGAAATCCATCGACCGCCTGCCCTCTATGCTTTGCTGTTTTGAGTTTGTCTTTTCGCCGCCCCACTATAGGCGCAAGCAACCCAGCGCGTCCAGCCATCAACCAGCCCATGACCTAAAATATTTTTATCTGCTAATGCGATTACCATGGTCAGCCCCGATATCAGCCCGCTGCGTTTACAGCCGATTGCGATAAGCGTTTTTTTTGCCACAGTTTTAAAGCCTAATTTTCACATTACTGTGTTTATGAAAATAACTTTTCATCAGAGACTTACTCTCAGAAGTGACACTTGATCGGTAAGAGTAAGACCCTACATCAGGGCATTTTTATGGCATTTTTTTGTCCTGTGACGCGTTTTGGCTATTGTCCATATCCCGCTATATGATGTAGTTTGCTTCGAAGGCGCACGCTACATGTTGTGACTAAATCCATATCAAACATCGGTAAGATCAAGAAATTAAACAAAATTCTCGGCTATATGAGTTGTGATTAAAAACGTAATAAAGGAAAAGATAAATGCATTTTGAAAGACGGTTCACGACATCTGGTCAAGACGCCTACGCAAATATTGAATTTAGGTCAGCGACAAGCGAGATTCGCAACCCAGATGGTACGATCGTGTTTCAGGCTGAAAATGTTGAAGTACCAGCTCAATTTTCACAGGTAGCAACCGACATTCTGGCGCAGAAATATTTTCGCAAAGCCGGTGTTCCTGCAGCCCTAAAGCGGATTGAGGAAACATCAATTCCATCATGGCTATGGCGCAGCGAGGCTGATTCGGCCGCGCTTGCCAAACTTCCTGAAGACCAGCGCTATTCTGGCGAGATGTCAGCCAAGCAGGTGTTCGACCGGCTTGCCGGCACATGGACTTATTGGGGCTGGAAAGGTGGCTATTTCACCAGCGAAGAGGATGCGCAAACCTATTTTGACGAAATGCGCTATATGCTGGCAACCCAGATGGCCGCACCAAATTCGCCACAATGGTTCAACACTGGCATGCATTGGGCCTATGGCATTGATGGTCCAAGCCAAGGCCATTTTTATGTTGATTACAAATCTGGCAAGCTAACCCGCTCGGCAAGTGCTTATGAGCATCCGCAGCCCCATGCCTGTTTCATTCAATCGGTCAGCGATGATTTGGTGAATGAAGGCGGCATCATGGATTTGTGGGTTCGTGAAGCGCGCCTGTTCAAATATGGTTCGGGTACCGGTTCAAACTTTAGCCGTCTTCGCGGCGAAGGCGAAAGCCTGTCAGGTGGCGGCAAATCATCTGGCCTCATGAGCTTTTTGCGCATTGGTGACCGTGCAGCGGGTGCCATTAAATCAGGCGGCACAACCCGCCGCGCGGCCAAAATGGTAACTGTTGATGTCGATCACCCGGATATTGAAGCCTATGTTGATTGGAAAGTTGTCGAAGAACAAAAGGTAGCCGCGCTTGTCGCTGGCTCGAAGCTGGCGCAAAAACACATGGCCGAAGTGATGGCAGCTTGCCATATCACCGAAGGGCTTGTTGATGATGAGCGTTTTGATCCAAAAGCGAACAAGGCGCTGAAAAAGGCGATCCTGTCTGCCCGTAAATCAATGATCCCTGAAAATTATGTGCAGCGGGTTATCCAGTTTGCCCAGCAGGGCTACAGCGACATCGAATTTAAAACCTATGATACAGATTGGGACTCAGAAGCCTATCTGACAGTCGCGGGTCAGAATTCAAACAATTCGGTTCGCGTTAGCAATGAATATTTGCAGGCCGTTCTGGATAAGGGCGATTGGGAATTGATCAAGCGGCGCGATGGCGGCGTGGCAAAACGTATCAAAGCAGCCGATCTATGGGAAAAAATTGCCCATGCAGCGTGGGCTTGTGCTGATCCGGGTCTACAATATGACACCACCATCAATGAATGGCATACCTGCCCTGAAGGCGGCCGCATCAATGCGTCGAACCCATGTTCGGAATATATGTTCCTTGATGATACGGCCTGTAATCTGGCGTCACTGAATTTAATGCAGTTCCGCAAGGAAGATGGCAGTTTTGACATTCCGGCCTTTGAGCATGGAGTCCGGTTCTGGACATTGACGCTTGAAATTTCGGTCTTGATGGCACAGTTCCCGTCAAAGGAAATTGCCCAACTATCTTATGAGTACCGCACCCTCGGTCTTGGCTTTGCCAATATTGGTGGTTTGCTGATGGCCGAAGGTCATTCATATGACAGTGATGAAGGCCGCGCGATCTGCGGATCAATCTCGGCCATCATGACCGGCATTGCCTATGCCACCTCAGCCGAAATTGCCAGCGAAGTTGGCGCGTTCCCGAATTACAAGAAAAACGCCAAACATATGTTGCGGGTGATGAATAATCACCGTCTTGCAGCGCATGGCAAAGGCGCTGGCTATGAAGGGCTGGAAATCCTGCCTGTACCGCTAGACATCAAATCCTGCCCCGATCAAACACTTCCCAAAGCGGCAAAAGCAGCATGGGATCTGGCAGTTGATCTTGGTAAAAAGCATGGCTATCGCAATGCACAAGCAACAGTGATTGCACCAACCGGGACCATCGGCTTGGTCATGGATTGCGATACCACCGGCATTGAGCCTGATTTTGCAATCGTCAAATTCAAAAAGCTGGCCGGTGGTGGTTATTTCAAGATCATCAACCGCGTTGTTCCAGAAGCCTTGCAGCGTCTTGGCTATGCGCAAAGCCAGATTGACGATATCATCACCTATGCTGTTGGATCAGGCAGCCTGAAAAACTGTCAGTCAGTCTCGATCAATGCGCTGAAAGACAAAGGATTTGGCGATCAGGAACTTGCCAAAATCGAAAGCAGCCTTGGCAGTGCCTTTGATGTGAAATTCGTCTTTAACCAATTTACCCTTGGTGTTGATTTCTGCAAAACCAAGCTTGGTTTGACCGACGCCCAGCTGAATGATTTTGATTTTAACCTGCTTGACCATCTTGGCTTTAGTAAGGACGAGATCGAAGCGGCGAATATCCATGTTTGTGGTGCGATGACTCTTGAAGGGGCACCGCATCTGCAAGACGCGCATTTGCCAATCTTTGATTGCGCCAATGTCTGTGGCCGTATTGGCAAGCGTTTCTTGTCAGTCGAAAGTCACATCACCATGATGGCCGCCGCCCAGCCATTCATCTCAGGTGCCATTTCAAAAACCATCAATATGCCAAATTCGGCAACGGTTCAGGAATGTGGTGAGGCCTATATGCAGTCATGGCGTCTTGGCCTGAAAGCCAACGCGCTTTATCGCGACGGGTCAAAGCTTAGCCAGCCTTTGTCATCGGGTCTGGTTGACGATATTGACGAGGAAGAAGAAGAAGAAGTCGTTGAAACACCAATGGCCGCCGCGTCGCCGCAAGTGATTGAAAAAGTGGTCGAGCGGGTCATCCGCGCCGAGCGCGAACGCCTGCCGCATCGCCGAAAAGGCTATACACAAAAGGCAACCGTTGGTGGGCATAAGGTCTATCTGCGAACTGGCGAATATGAAAATGGCCGGATTGGTGAAGTGTTCATCGATATGCATAAAGAAGGCGCTGCCTTCCGCTCATTGATGAATAATTTTGCCATCGCTGTTTCGATTGGCCTTCAATATGGCGTGCCATTGGAAGAGTTTGTCGAGGCCTATACATTCACCCGCTTTGAGCCGCAGGGCATTGTCACCGGCAATGACGCCATCAAGATGTCGACTTCAATTCTTGATTACACATTCCGCGAATTGGCGATTTCCTATCTTGACCGAAGCGACCTTGGTCATGTGAATGTCGAGGATCTTGATGTGACAACAACGGGAACTGGCGATAATCAGTCCGAGCTGATGAATCGGGTCACCAGCCATGGCTTTATCCGTCGCCAAGGGCTTGTCGTCTATTCCAATGATCGCGGTGCAGCCGTTGCCGCCACCCAAGATGTGGCCGCTGAAACAATGCGGGCGCAAGAGCCAAGCCCATCGACAACAACCGAAATCGGACTTGCCAGCGATACGGCAAGCGAAGTTGCCAGCGGTGCCAATCGCACAAAGAGCGGCCAAAAAGCAGCCGACCTTGTGCAACAGGCTCGCATGCAGGGCTATGAAGGCGAAGCCTGCCCTGAGTGCCAGAACTTTACCCTGGTCCGCAATGGTACTTGTTTGAAATGCAACACCTGTGGCGGAACCACAGGCTGCAGTTAAGCTCTCCCTGCAGTGCAACCTGCAGACCTGGCCCCACGCTCCATCGTGGGGCCTTTTTCTTGTCTAAAACAGGTGTCTGATCATCTGAACCGGCTTGCTATCCAGCGATGATTATGCAAGCTTCGCAATCAGGATATGGACTATGATGGGGTTGGTTGGACGCCATCAACCATCGAGCATCTTCACCAGTTTAAAGGAGTATGACCATGACAAGCAAAGTCGAACAGCGTTTGCAAGAGATCGGCGTTAGCATCCCCGATGCCCCAACCCCAGCGGCGAATTATTTGCCATTTACCCGCACTGGCAATCTTGTTTTCGTGTCAGGACAGGTTCCTTTTGTTGATGGCAAGCTAACCGTTACCGGAACCGTTGGCAAAGATGCCAGCATCGAAGATGCACAAGGTCAGGCAAAAGTTTGTGCGATCAATCTTTTGGCGCAGTTGAAGGTGGCCTGTGATGGCGATCTTGACCGTGTTATTCAGGTAGTCAAGCTTGGCGCGTTTGTCGCGTCAGCCGATGATTTCTACAGCCAGCCGGTTGTCGTTAATGCCGCATCTGATTTGATGGTTGCCGCTTTTGGTGACGCTGGTCGGCATGCACGATTTGCCGTTGGCAGCAACGCATTGCCGTTAAATTGTCTTGTTGAAATTGATGGTGTGTTTGAAATCGCTTAACCCCCCATCTTTGTTTCAATTCTGTCAAAAAATAAACCGGTCAGCCCGTAACGGGCTTGTCCGTCAAAGGGCGATTTGCAAGCCTCATGGATGGTAGCGCGCTAAATCTTCATATCGGCACCGAAATGGCGGCAATCGACGCCGCCGAATGGGACGCGCTTGCCGGATCGGCAAATCCCTTTATCAGCCATGCCTTTTTGCAGGCGCTGGAAAAAGGCGGGGCGGTTGGCGGTGACAGCGGCTGGGATCCGATGCATCTGCTATTGCGAAGCGATGACGGCCAGCTTCTTGGCGCCATGCCAAATTATTTAAAGCATCATTCCTATGGCGAATATATTTTCGATCATGGTTGGGCCAATGCCTTTGAACGCGCTGGCGGTGCTTATTACCCAAAATTGCTTGCCGCGGTTCCATTTACGCCAGCAACCGGTCCCCGCTTTCTGGTTCGTGATAACCGCACCGATTTAAAAACTGCCCTTGCCAAGGGCATGGAAACGCTGGTGGAAAAATATCAGCTATCGTCAGCGCATATTAATTTTCTGCCATCTGATGATGCGCATCAGCTTGCCGCCGCAGGCTGGCTTGACCGAACCAGCATCCAATTTCATTGGCATAATCAGAACTATGCTGATTTCGATGATTTTCTGGATCATCTGTCATCACGCAAGCGCAAAAATATCCGTAAAGAGCGTGCCTCGATTACCAAGGCAGGCGTTACCATGCTTCGGCTGACCGGTGCGGCAATCACCCAAGATCATATTGACGCTTTTTTCCGGTTTTATATGTCTACCATCGACCGAAAATGGGGCGGTGCCTATCTGACGCATGAGGTGTTTACCCAGCTAGGCAAAACCATGGCCGACCGCATGCTTTTGGTAATGGCCGAATATGATGGCAACATTATCGGCGGCGCACTTAATTTCATTGGTGATGATGCGCTTTATGGCCGCAATTGGGGTGCCGATATCGATATTCCCAATCTGCATTTCGAGGCATGTTATTATCAGGCGATTGATTTTGCCATCGAACATGGCCTGTCGCGGGTCGAAGCGGGGGCGCAGGGCTTTCACAAAGTCCAGCGCGGCTATCTGCCTGTTACCACCCATTCGGTGCATTGGATAGCGCATGACGGGTTTCGTGACGCTGTTGCGCGGTTCCTAGACGCGGAAAAGTGCGGCGTCGAGGCCGAGAAAAACCACATCACCATGACCAGCCCCTTTAAAGCCAGCTAGTCCCATTTTGGGTGATATTTGCACGGGTGATATTTGCACGGGTAATATCTGCACGGGTGAGGTCTGATTTGGCTTGGTTAACTATCGTGCGGTGCGGGCAATGCGGCGCGTTTATTTCCACCCGAAATCGCTTTTTGCGGTGGGGCTTTGACCGTAACCGTCAAATCATCATCAGCAACATCGACAAAAACAAGTCCGCCACCAACAAGCCCGCCAAACAGCATTTCATCGGCAAGCGGCTTTTTGATATGTTCCTGCACAACCCGCGCCAGTGGCCGCGCGCCATATTTGGCGTCATAGCCACGTTCGGCAAGCCAATCCATCGCCGCTTCGCTCAATTCGATTTCGACATTACGATCGGCAAGCTGGGCATCAAGCTGCATGATAAATTTATCAACAACCAACCGGATGACATCTTTGCCAAGCGGCGCAAACGGAATAATCGCATCAAGCCGGTTACGGAATTCAGGCGTAAACATTTTTTCGATAGCTTCAATATCGGCGCCTTCATTATGCGTACGGTTAAAGCCGATTGCCGATTTTGACAATTCCTGCGCTCCGGCATTTGTTGTCATAATCAAAATGACATTTCTGAAATCAACAATCTTGCCATTATTGTCGGTCAATTTGCCATGATCCATGACCTGCAGCAGAATATTGAACAAATCAGGATGCGCTTTTTCGATCTCGTCAAGAAGCAGAACGGCATGCGGCGTCTGATCAACCGCATCGGTCAACAGCCCGCCTTGGTCAAACCCGACATAGCCTGGAGGCGCACCAATCAGGCGCGATACCGTATGGCGTTCCATATATTCGGACATATCAAACCGCATCAGCTTGATGCCAAGCGTTTCGGCAAGCTGGCGCGCAACCTCGGTTTTACCAACGCCTGTTGGGCCGGAAAACAGATAATTGCCAACCGGCTTTTCTGCATCACGAAGGCCAGCACGCGATAGCTTAATCGCTGATGCCAAGGCGGTAATGGCCGGATCTTGGCCAAACACCATACGTTTCAAATCAGTTTCAAGCGATGCCAACACAGCCTTGTCATCACGGCTAACATGCTTTGACGGAATCCGCGCCATTGTCGCCACCGTGGCTTCGATTTCTTTCTGGCCAATTGTTTGGCGGCGGCGTGATGGTGGCAGCAGATTTTGTGCCGCCGCAGCTTCGTCAATCACATCAATCGCTTTATCGGGCAATTTGCGATCATTGATATAGCGAGCAGACAGATCAACCGCGGTTTTCAAGGCAGCGCCAGTAAAGCGCACTTTGTGATGATCTTCATAGCGGCTTTTCAAACCATTCAGAATTTTGATCGTATCGGGGATGGTCGGCTCGGCAACATCAATCTTCTGGAACCGGCGCACCAATGCGCGATCCTTTTCAAAATGACCACGATATTCTTTATAGGTTGTCGACCCGATACAGCGAAGCGTGCCTTCCTGCAACGCAGGTTTTAGCAGATTTGACGCATCCATCGCTCCGCCAGAGGTCGCCCCTGCGCCAATCACCGTATGGATTTCATCAATGAACAGAATGGCATTTTCGTCGTCTACCACCGCTTTCATCACGGCTTTCAACCGTTCTTCAAAATCACCACGATAGCGGGTTCCAGCCAGCAATTGTCCCATATCAAGCGAATAAATCACCGCTGTTGCCAGAACATCGGGAACATTTCCTTCATAAATTCGCAAGGCAAGCCCTTCGGCGATGGCGGTTTTGCCAACACCCGGATCACCAACATAAAGCGGATTGTTTTTCGTGCGGCGGCATAAAACCTGAATCGTGCGGTCTAATTCACGGCTGCGGCCAATCAATGGATCAATCCTACCAGCTGCGGCCTTGGCGATCAAATTGACAGCAAACTGGCTAAGCGGGTCTTTGCCATCCTCGCCAATGGTTTCGCCAGCCTGATCTTCGCTCTGGCTTTTGGCGATACTGCTGTCGGCGCCATGGCTGATAAAGGACACCGCATCAAGCCGTGTCATATTCAATGATTTCAAAAACCAGACAGCATGGCTTTCGCGCTCGGAGAAAATCGACACCAGAACATTGGCACCGGTGGCCACTTCCCGCCCTGATGATTGTGTATGGATGATGGCGCGCTGGATCACGCGCTGGAAACTTGCCGTTGGCTGCACATCAACATTGCCTTCGGGGTCAACAATCGATGCCAGTTCAATTTCGATAAATTCACCCAGCTTTTTGACCAGCTCATCAATATCAACATTGCAGGCATGCAGGACTTCAAGCGCGTCACTATCTTCGGTTAACGCCAATAGCAAATGTTCTAAAGTGGCAAATTCATGCGAACATGATGCCGCATTCGACATGGCGCGGCGCAATGTTTCTTCGAGTTCGCGTGACAGCATTTTGCCTATTCCTTTTCCAGTTGTAATTGCAGCGGATGATCATTCTTCCGCGCATAATCAATGGTTTTTTGCGCTTTGCTTTCGGCGATTTCAAAACTATAGACACCGCAAACACCAACCCCGCGCTGATGCACATTCAACATGATCTGGGTGGCTTCATCTGCCGAACGACCGAAAAATTTCTGCAAGACATGCACGACAAACTCCATCGGTGTATAGTCGTCATTAAGCATAATGACTTTATACATTGATGGCTTTTTCGTTTTGGTACGGCTGTCGAGGATTAACTGACCATTGCCGTTTTTATCGTCTTCATTTGCCATAAATTCTCTTTTAAACCTTCGTAATTCAATCATCCGTACAAGGCGTTGAATATAGCACAGAAACAAAACGCCCGCCGCATCCTTTTGATATTGGTATCGCATCCATCAAGGAAAAGGGGTGCAGCAAAAAAACTTTCGCAAATACATGATGCGACCATATTGCAGTTTATTGTCCAAATTTTGGCA
>Ga0213869_10000396_pt1 | contig 36052 bp, 44 predicted proteins | sample PICome_10_FD_160083 | JGI IMG/M metagenome (GOLD analysis project Ga0213869, IMG submission 160083) | Coastal seawater microbial communities near Pivers Island, North Carolina, United States - PICO132 | ecosystem: Environmental > Aquatic > Marine > Coastal | place: USA: North Carolina...
CGCTGCACCTGCACCTACACCCGCCGCACCTGCGCCACCGGCTGCACCTGCACCCGCCGCACCTGCACCAACGCCGGCACCTACGCCAGCAGGAGGTGCCGCAGTGCCAGCCGTCGTACCAGCGATGATCGCAGCTTCAAGCAATCCACCCATTAAAGCTCCCTTGCTAGACCGTAGTCCGTGTCAGCCCAGCCCAGGCGACGTAAATGTGATTCCGTAGCTTCAGCACCAGCGCACCGAGCAAAGCCGAGTTCTTTGGCACCTTGATCTTTGGCGTATGCGTAAACGAACCGCAACCACCGACGAGCTCCCATGTACAAACCTGCACGCTTGCGACCTTCAGGCGAGATTGCCAGATGAACAAACCAAGTAGTCACTGTCGCCAAATGCTCAAACCAAAACACAACGTCCTCGCCGTAACGAAACCAATCCGCTTGGTCGATCTCTACCTGCTGAACTGGACGAGGGTATCCCCATTCCGCCACGTCATTTGCGGCTTCAAGGATCGAGGATTTGTCGCTCAGTTCACTGAAAAGTCTGGCACCCACGTAGCAAAGGTGGACGACCGGCTGCACTAATCAAGGCAAACCTTTGCTCAGTCCATAATTGCGAACTCTTGCAGCGGTTCGTCCTCGTCGTAGTCAGTGGGAAGTAAGGCAGAATCCCCCTCGCCTTCGCCCAGCATCACATACTCGAGCGCCTCGACCGGATGCGAATACATATTTTTGTCAGGCTCGTCGGTGTAGCGCTCATCACCCGCCACCTTGAGCCGACGAAACTGGAACCCACCTGCTAGTCCCTTGCGGATCAGCTTGGCCTTCGGCGAAATCAAGAACGCTGGACGACCATCACCGCAAAGTCGCCGGCAAGGATTAGCTACCGCAGCACGTCGCAGCACTGGGATGTTCGAGGGAGCTGACTGCACATCAAAACCGCTGGCCTCTAGGATCTGCCGTGGCGTGTCCTCAGTCGCCTGCCCTTTGCCGTCACCAGCCGGGTCAGACCAGCCGCGCACCTTTGCGCCGTGGTAATTGGTCTGGATGTAGCGCTTGAGCTCGGGGCCAAAAACCGCCTGACTCATGTTGGTCGTCACGAACTCGTCGATGCACACGAACCGGCCCCACTGAGGAATAAACTGCACAATCGCCGCCGCTGGAGTGCGCCCAAAGTCCACCCCGAGCAGTAGCGGCAGAGTCGAATCGTAGGGGATTTCATCGGTTGTCGTGTGTACCGAGTCGATAAACTCAGGATGGACAGGATTGCCGTCTGACACGAATCCGTATTCGTTTGCCAGATTGATCGCAATCCACGCATCAGACTTGCCCGCTTGCCCTCGCTCGTAATAAGCGTCAGGCAGATTATCAATGTTTTCGGCTTCGTGGTTTACGTCCCATACTTCTCGACCGGCTGCGCTCTTGCGACCTGTGCGAAGTAGCCCCCCTGGTTGTCTAAAGAAGTTCCACCCCTCCGGTCGGTCTTCTTCGGCGAGCTTGTAGTACCAGTGATCCTCATCGGGCGCGTTGGTATCGCCAATAATCCCGTGCCAAGTCGGCTTCACCTGCCCTGCGGCTTTAGAGGGATAACGCCCGTGCCGCAAATCAGCCATGTCTAGGATCGGCTTCACGAGCTCTTTCGTCTCGTTGAGCCAGAAGCCAGTTGCCTGAGAACCGCGCAGTTTCTTCACCGCGTCTTCTCGATCCAACGCGAGAAATATCACTTCGCTGTGAACGTGGGTGCCGTCTTCGAGATCAATTCCAACCGTAAACGTCGGAGGCTCAAGACTGCCCATCTTCATCTTGCCCAAATCGTTGGTAAACACTTCTCGAAAGTCTCGAATAGTCGTAGACATCAGATCTGGATAGGTGTTGCGAATCGCGAACCAGCGAGTCGGCCTGATCCCCAGCGCGTTTGGCTCTTGCTCGACTGAGGTCTTCAAAATGCGCTGTATCGCGCCGTAGGTCTTGCCGGAACCGAGTGGCCCCATGATGAGATCTACGCGCCCACGCGCCGTCCTGAAGGCTTCCAGCACAGGGCTAGAAGGCGTCCCCATCTTGATCTCGACTGTGACCGACAATTATTCGCTGAGGTCGATGATCTTGAGGACGTTCTTCACGCTGACTTCGCCCTCAACCGTGTTCGGGAGTAGCTTCGCCAGGATGGTGATAAACGCTTTGGGGTTCGCTTCGGATTGCGTGACAAGGTAATCGACACCTCCCGCCTTCTCGAATGCCTCGCGCACCATCTCCCGCATATCTCGTGTTACTTTATTAACAGAACCCTTGGGCCTCCCCGGGCCAGGCTTCCCCCCGCCGACCGTATTGTCTGCCATTTCGGAACCTACCAGTTGCAGTGTTTTTCACCACGATGCTCATCCATCGCAGCTTTCAAAATTGCTTTGCAGGCATCTTCGACGTTCATTCCAATCGCTAGCAGCGCCTTAACCTGATCGTTCCGCCGTGGCCCGGTGAATCGGTCGTCCATGAGTTGCCGATCTAGCCGAGCCGGAACTCCGCCGTTGGCGTAAGCGTTCAAGATTCGTAGCCAGCCCTCCGGCCTCTGATCTTTGTCGGGAGAGAATATTCCGCTAACGGCTTCCGTAGCACGCTCAACGGCTTCAGAAACCTTTACCGGCTTTGGTGCAGCTCTGCGTGCTGATTTTCGTGCGGCCATTAAAATTCCTTCGAGATGTGGTTCCGGCGATCATCACTCAAAAACCCCATTATTCAAGTCTAACCTTCAATGCCTTGGCCCCCGCTGCTCCTCTGCCCATTGCAGCGCCGCGCATGGCGCGCAAACAGTCGGTTCTGGCCTGGGTAATTTGATGTATCGGTAAAACTCGAGCGGCTCTGAGCACCGAGTGCAGATTTTTCTGACCCAATAGCGTTCGTTGTGAGGGCGTTCTCCTGTCCCTTTTTTGCTTCTGTCGGTCGCTTTGCCATTCCTAGCAGAGCTCACTCTTTGACCTGCATCGTTGCCCCAATCACGGTAAGCGCCTCCTCGCAAGTCCTGACGACGTGCGCGTTTTCGTTCGGCCACTCGTCGAAAAACTTCACCTGGGCTGGAGTGATTCTGCCCTTTTTCGGCATTTTCACTTCGAGCAAATACGTCTGCCCTTGAAACCCAACAAGCAAATCTAGCGGTTCTCTCATCACATACACAAATGCCCCAGCCTTGCGTAATGCCGCGACGACTTCAGGCTCGTTTTGATCCCTTGACGCTGCCATTCTGTGAAGACTCAAATGCGACCCACCTTAAAATTCGCCATTAGAATGCTAGACTCAACACAACCACGCTAGAAGGGGGATTAGCAGGTCTTTTCCCCCGTTTTGGGCTGTTTTTTGTCTACTCCTGCCCCTCAAAAGACAACTCTTTAGCTTCGGAAATAGCAATTTCGACGTGTTCCAACACTCGACTCAACACTTCGATTCGTCGCTTTACAGCGTTGGCAGAGTTTGGCTGGCCGATTGATGCGTCGATCCGAGCCATCATCCTATCGGCTAGGAGTTGGTATCGTTGCTCGTTGCTCTTGGTCATAAACTCATCTGCCTGTACCCGGATAGACCTCTCCTGTTCCCCGCAGAACGAGGTCAGAGAAGTCGGTCGCTGCCTATGCAGTGCCGTATGAGGAGTCGGGATCTCTCCGATGCATCCTCGAAACAGTCGCTTTAGCCATCTGGATCTGGCCGTCACTCGCCCTCTGCTTTTTCACTCTGGCGATACCGGTTGTGTGACGTTCCCACGGTGGCTTCGATTCTTACCGGCAGGACCGAAGCTATATGTCGAGCGCGCCCCGCCGTTATCCGACAGCGCGCTCCAGTCGCCCTATACAGCGCGTAATTTCTGGCCCTCCCGAGCGGCCCGTGCCGCCGCAACCTTCTGTCTCGCGGCTTCCTGTCGCGCCTTGACCGCATCCTCGCGGGAAAGCGGCTTTTGGTAGGGTCCGTCAAAGCCGAGTTCTACCCGACTCTCAATCTTTTCCAATCGGAACACGCTCTCGGGCGTGAAATACTTGCGAGGATTGAAGTCCGATCCGTCCTCTTGATCGAGTCCTTCGTGAAATCTGACATAGCCATGCACGGCTGCAACCAGTTCTTCACCGTCGTACTCCGTCAGGATTCGCTCGATCAGCTTCCGGCGAGCCCCTCGCAGGCGAGGCGTCACCCGCTTGCCGTAAAACGAAAACGCTTCGGCGACTTGCCCCCAAACCTCATCAGCACCCATCAGTTGTCACCTCGCTGCATCGTCGCGAGAGCCCAGACGGAGCTGCGGTTACGCCTCTCGCCGCTGTCTACGACCAATCCCTGCGAGACAAGCTCGCCCCGCCGAGGTCGCTCAGTCGAGCCGCGCAATCCCAGGATCTCCTGAATCTCAGCGTCCGTCTTTCCGCCCGACAGCAAGACGTTCAAAATCCTCTGCCGATCTCCCGTCACTCTCGTGGGCTTTGCACCCATTTCCCTTGCAGCTCGCAAACTCGTGTCTGAGTTTGCAACAAACGGCAATTTGAGTTCTTTTTCAGTCATACTTCCCCCTCTCAAGAGTGCCGCCCTTTTTGAACCAGCCGGGGCGGCAACGACTGTAGAGGGCTTAACCAGTGTGATGGCTAAGCGTTCACCGTTAAACGTAGGGCTACCCTAGAATTAGCGCTAAAAGCTTGCGGTTCGCCGCAGTCAGCGGCACGTCCGTCCGCTTGACCACGCCCTTCGTCGCCTTCTCGATTGCGAGTGCGAGCTGCGGACTAGCTGTTCGCCGCTTCTTGCGTAGCCGGTTGATGGTCGGCTGACCTACGCCAACCGAGTCGGCCAGAGTTGTCTCTGTCCAGTCAGTGCTGCGAAGTAATTTATCTAATGTCATTAAATGAATCTATGCCGCTCGGCATCTTTCGGCAACCCGGTTCTATTCAAAAACGCGTTTGAACAAACTTTTTTCATAACACCTGTTGCCAATGATTATGCCATCTGTCATAAAGTATCCGACGCGGCAAACCGAACAAGTTACCAACTGCCAAAGGAAGCCGATATGGCTATGGAATATTGCCACGCAGGTAACCATCACATTGACCTTGATTGGAATTGTGATGGTGAGTACGACAAAAACGACCACTGGATTTGCGGCGACTGCCTTGCCGAAACGGAGGAAAACAAATGAAAGATAAAATGCTTGATCGCACAACCGTCGAAATTTGTGAAAAACAACGCAGCGCTATCGACAGCCTTTTCGCCCAAAGCAAAGCGCGATTGCGCCTTTATCAATCCGAGCTCCGCGCAAACGACGCACTTCAAGATCGTTGCTCGGAACTGCAAGCGCGTTGCGATGCACTATTTTCAACGGCAGCTCAAGCAACTCACCGAGCGATTCGCCTTGAATCCGATCTCGAGTCTTCCCGCTCCGCCCACCGAGATTGCCGTGACGCTCTGAAGTCCGCACTCGAAGCCGCTAACGCTCCCGCCTGCAAAGAGTGCGACGGAACTGGCGACGGCGTTCGCTTTGGCGCGGGTGGGCCTAATGACGAGACTCCGCCCGAGCTTGTGGATCATGGCGGCTGCGAAGACTGTGACGGCCTCGGATTGGAGTGGCTCTAATATGTGCCGCCTACTGCACCGATTTTACAAGCGCCGGCTGTACTGCCCGCACTGCCGAGAACTGAACCAGGTCTACCGACCTATGTCACACAGAGGTACAAAATGAGCGAACTGCACCGCGACACAGACGAAGTAGCCGAAGACTCCCTTATCGAAAGCATCAAGAATGCTCGACAAGGTAGGTATGAAATTGCAACCAAGTGGAGTGAGGTTCACCAGCACCTAGATCATCATTCTGAAAGCGCTGAAAAAATTGAACACCTTGAGTCCATCATTAAATGGCTCGTCAATCACCCGGCTAACAAAGTCGCAGGCGATTGCATCGGAGGTGGCTGGAGCTGCGACTCCTACCCTGACGATGACGGAACACGTCGCGAATATTTTGGTGCTGATTTTCTTGAAGCAATCGAACTAGCGATGAACGGGGAGACGGAATGAACCTCATCAAAAAAGACGATTACCCACTCGATTGGATTGTTGTTGATTACGACCGGCTGAACATTACCGACGCCGAGCGGCGGGACTGCATCGAGCTAGACGTAGCAATCGCCGAAGCGAACGAGCACGCAGACAGGTTGCACCACGAAGGTTCAATCATTATTGCAGCGGTTGTTGGAGCATCGCTCGGCCTCGTGGCCGGGTACTTCCTCGCTGTTTACATTGGGGCTTTTTAAGCCGTTTTTATCGGTGGCTCCGCCATCACACCAACCGACTTCGCTGTCCGCGATGTCACTCACTTATCTAGGAGATTCAAAATGGGCTTGGCTAGCGTATCAATTCAAGGAAACCTCGGACGAGATGCAGAACTAAAAGACCACAACGGAGACGCCTTACTTACGTTCAGCGTTGCCGTTTCCAGCAAGCGAGCAGGCGAGGAAACGACCTCGTGGTTTTCCTGCACCGTGTGGGGAGCCCGCGCGAAGGGTCTTGCGCCCCACCTGACCAAAGGCACGTCGGTCGCTTTGACCGGCGGCTTGACTTGTCGAGAGTACACAGCGAAGACTGGCGAGACTCGCACATCACTCGAAGTGCGTGTCGATCAATTCGCCTTTGCTGGCAGCAGCCAAGAGGCCAAGCAGCCTCGTGAGCAGCAGGCCGCGCCCGCGAGCTCCAGCAACGATTCTTTTGACGATCTACCCTTCTAAGGATAAATGATGACCACCACACACTCTGAGATTTGGAAAACACTGAGCACTGTCAACGTGTCACAGCACGTCGAGAAGAAAGGCAACCTCTCATATCTGTCATGGGCATGGGCCTGGGGCACTTTGATGGAGCACTACCCGCAAGCCGAGTTTGAGATGGACTCGCAGTCGAGTGTCGAAGCAGACGGATCTGTGACGGTTTGGTGCGAAGTCGCTATCGACGATTGCGTCCGCAAGATGTGGCTACCGGTGATGGACAACCGTAACAACGCAGTCTCTTCCCCTAACGCTAGGGAAATCTCCGACGCGCGGATGCGCTGCCTAGTCAAATGTCTCGCACTGTTTGGGTTGGGCTTTTCCCTTTACGCTGGCGAAGATTTGCCAGCCAAGCCGAGCCGCGCTGCATCGCCGAAGAAACCGGCTTTGTCAGAGGGAAACAAAGAACGCCTGCGCGTTGCTGCTGAGCTGAAATCAGCAGAACTTGAAGATGATTCCCTGCTGCCGAAGCAAATTACAATCGAGTGTCTGAAGGCAATGAATTTGAAGTGGGGCCAGATCAATGACACCAACTTCTCTGATCTGTTCTCTCAGATTCAACAGTTTGAGCCCGGTCGGGAGGTCAGCTTCTAATGGCGAAGATATCTCACTACGAAGTGCTGAACTCTCTAGCCGCAGCCGAGAATGCGTTTGGAAAATCGGAAACCGCTCGAGACCTTTCTCGCCGATTGCTTGATGAGATCATTCAGCAGGAGCTCAGGTTTGCTAAGTCAGCCGAGCGCAAGGCGACCCAGGCAGAGGCAGAGCTGGCGTTGCTGCAGCCGCTGGACAGTGAGGAAACCGTATGAGCGAACCAACCTACGGCGAAATCATCAAAGCAGCTCGCGAGGCGAAAGGCTGGAGCAATCAGAAGTTTGCCTCCGAAGCCGGCCTTAGCGATTCCACGACACACGCTGCAGAGAACGGCAAAACCAATCTGACCAGAACGACACGCATCAAGATCGAGGGTGCGCTTGATCTGTCGATTACGCCGTGCACTTTTGATGAGAAAACTTTCTTCAGGACACAGAGTGCCGCGACCAATACTCCTGACGGACCAGCCCTGTGGAGTTTGGAGTGGTCGCAAGAATTGAAGCGGTGCCGCTTGAACAGAAATTGGACGCCAACTGAACTAGCGCGCAAAGCCGACATCGGAGTTAGCCAGCTTTACGCGGTTGAGTCTGGGCAACGAATCCCACGCTTGGACGTAGCGATGGCGCTGAGCGATGCGCTGGGGATGGCTATCGAATGGTGATGGCAACGGACGGAGATGACCCGAAAGGGTGGGTGCGCGAGTGGGCGCAGGACATGAAGCGGGAGCGTGTCAAACAAGGTATGACGATGGCTGTACTCGCTCAACTGTCTGGGGTTCCGAAAGGCTCGATATCCCGTTACGAGACTCTGGAGAGAGAGCCTGTGCTCAGCAATGCAATGGCAATCAGCGATGCGCTGGGGATGGCTATCGAATGGTAGGCCCGCGCGCGTACGAGGGAGAGGGGGAGTAGATGAACTGCGAATTTAAGGAAAGTACGAGAAAGGTAAAACACGCGGAAAAGCTCGCACGGGATACAAACCGTGAGATTCAAGACGCATTAAGGAAATTCGGAGAATCAAAGAGGCTTACCCGAATCCGCAAGCGTTCGTGCGGCGACTGCACGGAATGCTGTACTTCGATGGCGGTAAATGAGATCGACAAGCCATCAGGGGAGTCCTGCGCGCACGCGCGGTGCGATGGGTGTGCCATCTACCCAAACCGACCGTATTCATGCGCCGCTTGGTCTTGCCTTTGGTTGTCAGGATACGGACCCGACTCTGCAAAGCCATCCGCATCCGGGTTTATGGCTTACTTCAGCTATCAGACAGACAATGTGATTGTCGCTCACATTGTATCTGCCACGCCGTATGAATCAGAACCCGCGTTAGACATGATCGAAGAGATCGACATTGGACTACAGAAAAGATACGGCCAGAACACCAGAGTCTTCGTTATGGCGGAAGACAACAGCGCCGAGAAATATCCGTTCACTAGCGACCCTAGATTGGTGGTGAGCATGATACGGAACCACGCTATCGAGGGGCGCGCGGACCAACTCATCGGCCAAACCAAGAGCAGTATCTGCCTGGCATCAAACATCAGCTATAAGGAAGCGCGAAGGGGCGGTATATCGCAGCACTCACCTAGTCCAGCAGGAACTCGTTAGCTTGTGTTTGGAGCGATGCGCTGGGGATGGCTATCGAATGGTGAACGATAAGAGGGAGGGCTCATCAGGTGTCACTTCGTGAGCTGGCATTATTCGCGGGCGCTGGTGGCGGAATACTCGGCGGCAAACTGCTCGGATGGCGCACAGTCTGCGCTGTCGAAAACGAGCCCTATGCCCGCGACGTTCTCATGGCTAGACAAAACGACGGATGTCTCGAAGCCTTCCCGATCTGGGATGATGTCTGCACCTTTGACGGACGACCTTGGCGCGGACGTGTTGATGTCGTTTCAGGCGGCTTCCCGTGTCAAGACATCAGCGCCGCCGGCAAAGGCGCAGGCATCAAAGGCGAGCGCTCCGGGCTTTGGAACGAGTTCGCTCGGATCATTGGCGAAGTACAACCTAGCTTCGTCTTTGTGGAAAATAGCCCAATGCTCGCTTCTCGCGGACTCGGAACCGTTCTCGGAGACTTGGCCGCGATGGGGTTCGATGCGGAATGGGGAGTGTTGGGAGCGCACCATTCCGGCGCACCTCACAAGCGTGACCGGATCTGGATATTGGCCTACGCCGACCGCGCACAACGCGAAGGAGTGCAACGCGCCGAGCGAATCGAATCGGAACACTCCGACGCTTGCAGCCCAAGTTGGCGGAAGTCTGAATCCTGATTGGGTAGAGGTTCTGATGGGCTGGCCTTGCGGTTGGTCTAATGTTAAAGAATCTTGCTATGCTGAAAAGTATGAATACTTTGGTCAATTACGACAAGACATGCCCGCAATGCGGGGACACGTTCCGAAGGCGCTCGGGAGAGCAATTGACGAATTTTCACCGTCGGAAATTTTGCGGGATACCGTGCGCGAAACTAGGCGTGATAAAGAGCGATCCGACAGTTTCGGCCTTGCTCTGGAGAGCCCGAAAGTTCAGAAAGAAGGCGTGCGAGGCGTGCGGACAGAAGGAACGACTTCACGCGCACCACATCGACCAGGACAGAAGGAACAGCACGCAGGAGAATATCCAGACGCTATGCGTGCACTGCCACAAGTTCTGGCACGATACGGCCGAGAGGCATGGGGAAGTGGTTGCTGGGAAGATGCCATCCCTCGTGTCGCCCAGGGCGTAGCCGCTGGGGTGGACCGACTCAAGTGCATCGGCAACGGACAAGTTCCGGCAGTGGCGGCGCTCGCATGGGAAACGCTGATTGACCGAATCGCGAGCCACAGCACGCCGATCAGCAGCGCGAGCGTGAAGCCGGGTTCCGGCAGCGCGTGAACGGGAATTTCCCGCGACCACTCGCTAAATTCGTCTCCGCTAATAGAACGACTGCGGACAAGGAAAGCAAGGCGAGGCAACTCGACCTGAGCTTCAAAACAGTCAACGCAGCCAGCAGCGGAATCTTGAACTCGCTGAACAAATTCCCAGTCGCCGCCGACGCGCTGAAATTGGAACTCCCATCCGTCTACCAACTCGGGCTCGACCTGATGCCAGTGTATTGTGAAGTCAGGCATTAACGTCGCCGCGCGACCGAATCTAGCCAAGCATACTTAGCTAGAGAGTCCGCTTCGATTTCGCTGCGTTCCAATTCAGAGACTCGACCTTCTTTTGCGAGTTGGTCTACATAGTTTGACAAATCCACCGCCTCTGCCGCTGCCTCGCGTGCTGCATCGCCGCGAAAGGGATCACCAGGCTTTCGTCCGTACTCCTTCAAACCGTCATCCCAAGCGGATCGCTTGCGTTGTTGGAACTCGTCGTACAGTTCTTCGATTCCTCGGCTTGCGTTCATTTCGTTTCCTTGGCAATGGGTGGCAACTAGTCCAGCGGAAACTCGCTAGCTTGCTCGTACCCGTGGTCGTGGTCCCAGCGGTTTTGGATCTCTCCCATCAGCGTGTAGAACGTAGGAGGGTGGTGCTCGGTATGATGCTCTATCGACGCTAGACCCCACTGCACCGCGTGAACGTACTCGTGGATGAGGGTGGAGTTCATCTGCTCCCACGTCCGGCACTTACGCATCGACAGCTCGATCACGATGTGCCGGTCCTCGCGGTACGTCTGGCCGTGACAGTGGCACGAGGCGTCCTCGTCAATGATCTCGTCGACCCAGATCATCTCGACGCGTCGCCCTGCAGGCCATTCGGATTGCAGCCAACCGAGAACCTGCTTCGATCTCTCAAATCGGTTGCGCGCTTTTCTCACAGACATCCCCACACGCGGTAAAAGTCGCTGATCTCTAGCCGTTCGAGATCTATCACGAAAGCCATTTGTGCAGGTGGCTCCGACGGAAATCCGCCATCGGTCGAGTAGCCATTCATACCAACAAGCGAGCCGTTGCAAACGGCCTGACCCGCTCCAAAGATTTGACATTGATGGTAGTGCCCGATGCAAATTGTTCTGAAGTCGTAGTCGCGCGCAAGCACGCCGGCCTTCTTCATCAAGGGTATGGAGATCCCGCCGACGCCACCGCCATAGCGAATCCCGTGACCGTGGTGGAACAGGATCGGGTAGCCGTGTACGTCGACGAGATTCCATTCAGCGGTACTGATCTCAAACGTGATTGAGTTATCCGCAGCAAACCACGAAGCGAGATCCTCATACACAATTGAAGCGTGGCTGAAGTCTTTCGCGAGCCCAGGCACGATCTTCATTGACGACCTGTCATGGTTGCCCCAAGAGGTCGGTATGTGGATGCGTTCGACATCCAAATCGGCGCGCAGAAACGTGATGATCTCGACAAGCAGGTTGCGAATTACGCGAGCCTCTTGCTCAGGCGTCATTGCAACATCCCACATGCCGCCGTAATGCATTCCTGAATTGACCAGGAAATCGCCACCCAACCACAGGACTAGGGTCTTAACATCTAGGCGCTCTTGCGAGAGCTTGACCATCGTGACCAGATTGCGAGCCCACTCAAAGGCGCGCTCTCGTCCGATGTCGGGGTTGTGCTCGTTCATGCCGTTGGACTGATCGAGCGTCACGAGCTCGCAGGTGTGCCAGTCGGATGCGAGGGCCACCCAGGCGACAGGTAGCTTCCCGCCCTTTCGACCTCGGACCTTCGCCATCTTTCGACCGGGGCGCGGCTTCTCGCGCAAGGCTTCAAGTGCCTCAATCGTAACGGCTGACTCATCGAGCATTTTTGAGAGAGTTCGGACTTCGCCTTTCAGCGCAGTATTGCTACGCGACACTTTCCGCATTCGCTTGCGTTCGGAAATGCGCTCCCGCTCGTCCTGCTCCGCGTCTGCTATGGCACTCAGCCGCTTCTTGATCTCAGAGTCAGAGACGTTTGATCCGCTCACTCAGCGCCCCCTTCAGTGCTTGGGGGGCAACGTCAAAGCTGGGGATATCTTCGCAGCAGAGCTCGGAGAATGCCTTCCATCCGATGTTGTGCCCGTCATCCCTAAGCAGTAGCCAATTGCGGACATACGCCTCAAACGTCGTCCGCTCTTTCTTCGGTGCGGTTTTTTCCCACACCTGAAGAGCGTTCGTCCTGCTCGCGTACTGACCGCGCTTAGCTAGCCTTTGCTTAATGTCTTCGTCAACGTCTCGAGTCATTAGATTCTTCCGGCCAGCAGAACGAAACTAAGCGCCCAATCCAACGCACTGCTGGTCGGTCAGGATTGGCGAAAACAACTGCTTCGTAGTCGTCAACTTCGACCACGCTTGGTTGGGGGCAAAGACGCCTATGCGTCATCGGAGTCGAGCACCCGACGCAAAGCAGCAACGCTAGTAGGGCCATCGAGAGGAGCACGCGCCATCTCAGCATTTTCGTTCTCCAGGCTTTTCACTTGCAATCTCAAATAGACCAACTCATTTTGCAGCTCGCCCACCAAAACAGCCAAGCGGCTGCGCTGCCATCCGAACCAAACCGCAAGCAAAATTGCAGAAGACGTTACGGATAGCGCGAGCCACATCAGTTCACGGTTTCGTCGTTAGCGGCGTGACCCCAATTCATCGCAAGCCAGTTAAGGACCGTTGAGACGATTGCCGGCATTTTCGAGTCAGGCACCACAGCAGAAACCAAGCCTGCGATGGCAACCACGAGTGACATGATTTCAATTCCGTAGGGAATTTGCGAGACAAGAACTTCCATTTTGCTTCTCCTATCGCGGATCAATTTCCGCGTGAATGTGCATGTTTAACCCTTCGCCGTGAACCACGAATTGGTACGAGCCAAGAGGATCGTCGAGCCGCTGTCGAACGCGACCAACCCACTCCCACATCGCGAGCTCTCGAGCATCGTCATCTGCCGCTTCTACGTTTCTGGAACGGATGTCAAACGCGCTGCACCAAGTATGGGCATCGTCGGTGTGTCGGGCGGATCGGTGCCCTTCGGTAATTACCATGCGCCCATCGGTCGTATCTGGGGCAGTGACCAAAAGTGCCGTCAGCAAAGCGACCATTTCAGGACGGAAGTTTGATGGCTTGAACGAAGCGTTTTCTTTGAATGCGATTGCTTCGGTAATCATTGCCTGCGCTTTCTGTGCTTGAAAAAACTAAACGACATCTCGACCTGCTGCGTTATTTACAAGCACCTTAATGCCGTCCTTGATCTCGTCGATGTCTCCGCTTAGGTTTTCAATCGTTGTACCAGTTTTTGCAGACGACTCAGCTAGAGCCTTGATCGCTTCCGAGTGCCGAGCAAGCCGAGCCTCCGAAGCCTTGTGGCGTTGCTCGAACTCGGCCTCTCGCTGATTCTGCTTGTAGAAAATACGCGCGAGTGCGCCACTTCCCGTGACGCCCAGAGCTGCCATGAGTTCAGTCATCCATGAGGTTGTTCCGGGATCGGTGGGCATCTTTTATCCTTTGACCTAGCGAGCGCCGAAGTTTCCGCCTGGGCCACCAAGGGTCAAAACTGACTTAGCTGTGCCGGTCACAAACGCGGGAATGACTATTGGGAGAATCAAGCTGTATGTGTCGTCGTATCCACCGTCACATTCTTTGCCTGATAGGCAGATACCTTGATTGAGCAATGCTCCGAATGAATCTCCGTCAACGCCAGCGCCGCCTGAATTGTAAGTTGTCGAGCAAGAGTCGAAGAAGTTGGTATAAACGGAAGCGTTCCCGGCCAAAGCATCGGCGCAAGTATCGTACCCCGCGCCTAGATTAAACTCTTCGTACAAAGCGTTTCCGCCTTCGTGGTCGTCGTAAATCGTTTTGCTTATATCAAAGTCAACTTGCTCGTGGTTGTTATTTATGTAGAGGTAGTACCTAGATGCGTTACCTACCGTTTCGATAGGCTCGTCAAACAAAGACCCGCGTATTTTGAAATTCACCTGGCTTGTAGCAGGGGTCCCGCTAATCCAAATAGCCTGCCCGATGTTTGCAAACGTCGTTTGATACAAACCGATATTCGCAACTGCGTTTGCAGAAGTAAATTGCAGGTCAAACCCTTTTGTATTTTCGGTAGAATCCGAGTCTGCATCAATCATTCCAATGACTGACCTAACAAAGTTTGCTGTAAGTTGATTGTCGCTATTAGCGTCAGACGTAACTTCAATAAGGCTAGCTGGCTTTGAACCAATTTCTCCTGAGTTCATTACTACAGAACCCATAAACAGAGATTGCGTGGATGCGTGGAGGCGAAGAACATTCCCATTTTGAGTTAGGTAATTGGTGTCGGCCATGTCCCAAGACGAAAACATATCAATAAAAGATGGAGAGGCGTAGGGTGAAGCTGTATCAGAAATTATAGCTAGAGGATCGTTAGCTACATCTGCGTCACCATCGTCTACGTTTGTGTATTTACCTCTAATTGAAATAGCCTTTGTGTCACCTTTCAAAACAATGCAATGACCGCTGTTGTCGTCTGTGTCAGCGCCCCCTGTGTCTGTATCATCTGAGCGATCAGCGGAACAATCGGCACCGATAATAATAAACTTTCCCCCCAAAACTACTGAGTTGTAGTGATCCCATCCATGACAATTATCTGTCTGAATGTTTTCTACAACGATCCAACCCTCGTCGCCAGTGCTGCTATTCGCGCCAAATATGTTGGTGGTCGCGTTAGTTGTTTCATGGACTGCACAGGAGATGCGGGCCTTTTTAATTCCGGTAGGGTCCGTTGATGATATCCGGATGCCTATTTTATCCGGGTCAGTATTCGCATTGAGTTCGTCAAACGCACCATCGAGAGTAAGCGCACCCGTGCGAGCGCCGCTGCCGGTGCAAGATGTCCACGGGGTATTGGCTCCAGAACAGTCAGCCGCCGCTCCCCACACGTCTTCGGAGTCCAACAAGATCCACACCCGCCCCGTTTGAACAGCGATGTCCCGCGCCTTGTCGAGCGAAGCGACAGGGAACGCCTTAGTGCCGGGGTAGGCGTCATCGCCTAAAGGGAGGTCACCTTCGTCCGCATTGCTTACATAGATTTTCGCGAGGTCACTAGAAGCCGCAAGCAACTGCGTTAGGCCCTGCAACGTCGCGTAGTCAGACTCGCCAAGGACCGCGCCGCCGCCGCCCCCAGAAAGTTGCTGAGTCGAATGACTCCGAATCGTTAGATACGAAACATTCCCGGCAGTTTCAGCCGCCGTCACATCGACGATTAACCACATACGACCTGTAGTGATTTCAATGTTTTGGTTTGTTGCAGACAGAGTGGCGACCGTTGTACACGTTCCCGCCGCATACGACTTCGTTTCGCAAGCGTAAACAGTGGCAGTGAACGCGCTACCTCGCGTAAACGCCAACCGCTGCACTCCGTTTGCAGGAGCGCGCAAGAAATCCGCAGTCGTTACGGTTTCGTAAATCTCCGACCGATAGCCACTTTGACCAGACATTTGCGCCATGTCGTAATAGACCTGAGCCGATGCGGCAGACGCGCCCACCATGAGCAACACCGCCAGTCCAATACTTCTCAAAAACTTCATTCCGTCTACCTCCTTCAGCTAGTTCGCTGATCGTGAAACTTCTGATGCAGAAGATTTTTCTTGATCCTCGGCTAGTTTTTTTTCTAGCTGCTCAATTTGAAACTTAAGATATTCGTTTTCAAATTTAAGAGAACCGAGTTCGTACTTTAGTTTCTCTTCAAAAGTGTCGATCAAAAATGGCATTAGTTCGGCACCCTCAAAACCTTAAAGCCTCCACCTCCTGAATCAGCAGCGCCTTCAGTGACCTGCTTTAAGCTACTATTGATTCTCAGGAATACTGGGTTTGCTGAACTGGCACCTGACAACTCCATTGCCGTGGTTTCTGTGCCAGCAGCCACCACGTTTAGCGAGAGCTTCCCCGTATGGGCTCCGGCAGTGTTGACCTGAACAGTGTTAATCATGGCCGAGTAGTCAACTTTTGCTGCGGCAACATTGTTGCCGCTAAAAATTATGCGACTACTAGGGGCACCGGGAGTAGCTATCGTGGAACCAAAGCGCACAACAGACGCGATGGCTGTACGGGTTTCGATAGCGGCTGTAGTGTAAGTACCCGTAAGATTAACGCCGACATTCCCGCCATCGACCGCCAAGCCTGTACCGACACTACCTAAACTGCCTTCCGTGACGTTGATGGCTACGTCGAGCTTCATGGGTTCGGCTGACAAAGTACCACCCTCGGAGGGTCGAACATTGATGCCATGCGCGATGCTAGAGGCCCCATCGATAGAGTTGTCATAGCCTCGCCCAATTACGTCAAGGATAGTGCGTAGCCCGCTGTCGTCCGGGCCAGCAGCCGTTAGTCCAATCTCTGTGCCGATAAGACCACCCCGGCTTACCGAAGAAGCTCGTGTCGTTTGGTCGCGTGCTACAAAGTTGGCACCGAAGATCCCACACGTCGAAGGCTCGTGCTTGAACGAAATACCTTGAACGGACGTGAAGTTGGGAACGGACCCGCCAATAGTAGTGCGTTGGCAGTTAATACTACCGATAATGGCGTTTTCGTAGTTGTCTATTGCGCCGGTAATTAAAACTTCAGAATTTAACGCCGAGTTGTTTGCAGAACCTCCTGCGGTTCCGCCGGTATGGCTTGCAGTGCGCTGAACTCTAACCGTTGGCCTATCCGAAGTTAAACCAGTAGTCGCGTTGTCGTGAAAACCGTGCTTACCAACAAACCACGGGCGCGTACTATCCCCGTTGTACCGCGCATTAGTTCTGTTACCCAACGGTTGAGCTGTTGAATAAGTTGTGTTGCTGTGCTCTTGCCAGACTACTGTACGAGTACCAAAAGCCAACGTGCTCATATTGCCAACGTAAGCACCTGTCGGAACAAAGATTACAGCTATGCGACCATCGGTAGTCGAGTCAATAGCAGCCTGAAAAGCCGCTCTGTCATCAGTCGATCCGTTACCTAAAGCGCCAAAGTCCTTGACGTTTACAGCCTCGGCAAATCTCTCCTGAAGAGTACGCGCCGTGGTCGTGCCCGTGGCCGTCACTGTCGTGCCACTCGCCGTCGCCGGGTCGGTCATAATTACGTTGCCCGAACTGTCAAACGTCAGCACCTTAGACGCTCTTTGAGTAAGGCTTGGCACGGTCAAAGATGGGGTTGAAGAATCACCGTCGCTGATATGTATCGAACGGTCTACGAGATCTCGCGTTCGCTTGTTAAGGTTGAGCTGCTTATCAAGCGCGTCTTCGTGAGACTGTGCAGGGAATGCGCCGCCAGTGCTGTAGTCGGTGAGCTGCGTGAGCTCAGGGTCTAAGATGATAGAAACCGTTTCGCCTAAAACCGGGGCAGTCACGAAAACTACAGCGCCACCTACAGACGAACCGACACCCGATACGGTGTAGTCAGTCGTAATCGTTTTGACGGAATCAACACCCGCCGCACTTTGAACGACGACCTTCAGACTCGCTTGGTCGAGAATGCGAAAACTGTAAGCGAACGAAGTCGTAGACCCGTTACCAGAGTAGGATAGTCGCTTTAACTGGCTTGAAATAGTCATGTTATTCCCTTAGAAATTCTTCGATTTTATCGACTGGATAGGATGGAGGAAATCCGTACATAAATGATCTCAACACATCTAACGATTCCCAAGCTGCATCTTCGATGTCTCCCTCTCGAACTGAACCCAAAAACGTCCCCATGTTTTTGACAGCTCTCGATAGAGACGGTTCAAACCCAAAGGCGTTTTGACCAGTGACGGCCCCCGCAAACTCTCTGACAACTGGGACTGTGCCCATCGCTTCTGAAACAACAATCTGAGCCAGCCACTTCAAGTAGCCAACAACGTCTGCGTCGTCTTCTGGCCCACCACGCCCACCCATCGCGGCTTTCATCAAGTCGTATGTGATGCCAGGGATGATAAGAGCAAAAGTCAAGTCGGCTAAAATTGCAGCCTTTCCCCTGTCTTTGACAGTTCTCAATCCCAGCGTGACGGCTTGATTGTAAACAGCGCTCATGTACGAGTAGAAGACCGTGAAGATCTTTGAGAGTTCCGTGCCTCTCTGAATAGCGGCCAGATCCTTAGTATCGCCACCGCCCTGTGATATCCGAACAACCTTCTCGGCTAATCTCTGGGCATCCTTGGGCGACATATCGAGCTCTTGTATCGCGGCCTCTTGTACCGCTAAGTACACCGGAAGATCAACGGAATACACCTGCAATTTGCCAATCAGACGCATACCAAAGTCCGCGACTTCTTTGCTTTTCTGCTCAGTAGTTAAAGCGCCCTTGATTGCCTTCTTTGCCAATGTTGATGAGTCTTTGCTCGCCAAGCTCATCGAGCCAACGTCTACAGATCGGCTGAGATCCCTTGCCTCTCTGCCGATGTATTTGATCCTCTGCCTAATCGTCGCAGACTCTTCAAATACACTTTCAGCTTCACGAGCAACAAAGGCAGGGTTTGACATAACCGTTGCGTGATACTTCGCATAGTTGGGGATCATCTTGCGCGCTACACCGTAGGCGTTTGAGTGGCCCAACGGCTGGCCCATGAGTGTGCTCAGCCTGAATGCAAGAGCGCCGGCTGTTTCACCTAGCCTGATACGCTTCATAAACGAATTGAGCCCAGCGATATTGGCGCTTTCGGTAACTCGGTCGTTGGCTATATCCATAAGCCACGGCTCAAAGAGTGAAAAATACTCTTCCCCCAGAGTCGTCTCTTGGAGAGCTCTTCGGATGTCTTCGTGCTTGAGTAGCTTGTGAACTTGCATCAGCGTGTCTCGAGTAGACACCTTGCTCACAATCTCGTCGATATGGTTAGGGATGACTGAAAGGTCAAAGAGGATTGCGCGGTCTTTCACCTTTCGCATCCGCTCGTTTGCCGCTCCTGGCCTTCCAGAGATTGAGGCAAACGGATTAACGATCCCGTCGTTGATAGATTTCTTGTTTAGGTCTTCGGCCCGCATTGAATGGAACGGATCGTAAATGATTGGAAAGTAAGCGCCTTGGAAATCTCCAAATGGAGTTTTGATCGTGCGACCGATTACCTTCTCAGGAACGATTCCAGCAATGCGCGCCTCGTCCGCCGCGATCTCCGGCCAAAGACTACCGATAATCTCGGAAGCCTCTTTGGCAAAATCGTAATCCTCTCGGCTCATCTTGCTGAATACGAACGCCTCAACGTCTTGAAGTTTCCAGCCGTTGCCGTCTTCAATCCTCTGCACGTTTCCGTTGTTACCGATATTCAAAAACAAAGAGAGAACTTCGAGCATGTTCATCTCTACGTTCTTGCCTGTTCGCTTGCTTTTGAACGGAGTTTCAAAAACTTTTGAGTATTCCTCAATTCGAGGTTTTAGATAGCTTTCCCATAGTGCGTTCAGTTCTTCAGTCTTTTCAGCAGATAGATCGTTTCGGCCCTCTACTGAATCACTAACTGGCTGATAGACCTTTTGGGACCACGCCCCGTTAGGGTCCAACCCGTCAAGGAATAAAGCGATAGCTTCAACCTTTGCTAGAGAAGCCTCTGCTCCTACGAATTTGCTTTTGATCTTGTCTAGGAGACGCGCATTGCCTTTGCGTAAATCCCGACCTGTCGCGTTCTTCTTGATCGCATCAACCAACGATGCCCGAACTTCCGCCTGCATTTCCTTTTGACCGGCAGCGTTAAACTCAAACTGCCTAACGGCGATCGTTTCGATATTCTTCAGCGCATCGGTGAGCTCTGAAAGCTCCTTGATGGTCAGCTCTTTCCAGCTCTTTGTGAAAGCCTCGTCCCTGATCTTGTCAGAGATATAGATCGGGTCGTATTCTGATTCTCTTTCGATAATGAACTCAGCAAGAGATTTCCTGTTCTCGATCTCTTTGATGGTTCTGCTTACGTTCAAATCAAAACGATTAAGCAAGCCGAGTATGACCTGCAAGTATTCTTGACCGGCCAAGCCTATTCGCGAAAGTCGTCTCTTCGTCTGAAGACGGTTCGCGAAATTAGCTGCCTTCAGCCCGTTCTCTTTGGCGCGCCTTGCGTCGGATTCAAGCAGAGCATTCAAAACCTGCCGCCGCTTGTGCATGGATGACTTCGCAAAGTCGTCTTGGATTGCTGCCTCAAGAGCAAGCCGACCTTCTCTGGCGGCTGCTAGCCGGTACTTGTGAGGCTTCAGGTGCCGCCACTGCGTGTTCTCTATGATCTCGCGAGCCTTGCCCCTGGCCTCACTCAAAGCCATTGCTGGGACGCCTGCGCGCTTTGATGCGTCCTTCTCCTCGACCAGCAGATCGCTCACTTCACGCTGAACCTGCTCGTCTTTCAGTTGCTCCTGAGTGGCAAACATCCGATCCATGATCTCGACGATTTCAGGAGACAGCGGACCTTGGAATCCGGGGATGTTTTCCATAGCCCCGTAAAGCTTCGTGAGCCATGCGCCAAACTTCTTAAAGACCGCGCGGAGTGCTTTCGTAGGAGAGATTCCGCGCATAAAATAGTTTTCAGTCCACGAAGCCCATTGCTCTTGAAACTCAGACGAGAAGACATCATCCGTTCCGACTGCTTCGCGCATGTGCGCCTTGATCGTCTCGAGATCCGCAGCGAACTCGCCGCCGTCTACGCGAGCGTCCTTGTCAAGTTGGGCAAGCCAGAGATGCCCCGACTCGTGAAGGAACGTAGAACGATCAGCGGCTTCACCTAACCGGATAACGACGTTGCGGAGCTCGGGGTCTGATAGGTCGATGGAGCCGCGTTCGGGCTGAAAAAACGTCTTTGCAATCTCAATCGCGTTCTCGTCGTAGATGACGTAATTGGTGGCTGTGCCGGGTCCGCCGCTAATCTGGTTGGCTTGGTACTTGTGACCTTTGATGCCTGCGGCGCTCAAAGCCTTAGAAACTTCGGCATCCCCTCCGTAATATTCTGCCATAGTCCTATAAAAAGACTCGCCTGTAGCTTTATTAATGCGGCTTTTAGGATCAGCGAACGCAGCGCTAATTGTTCTATTCAAAGTTTGCCCGTCAACCTGCTCCATCCAGTTGTCACTGTGCATGGTGCGACGAAAGTCGAGCATAATCTCCTGAACCTTTGGAATCTGCTCGCTCAGCGGCGCGTCCCAGTCCATCAGCTCGTTGTCTTCGGGGATCTCGACTTGGAAGAGTTGGCCTGGACGACTAATTTTAATCCCTTGACCAATCATCTTTTCAAGCGCCGATATGTCGTTGTCAAGCGTCCGAATGCGCGACCGAATGCGAATATCGTCTCTAGGCCCTGATCGTTGTTCATTCCAATCGCGAGCAATGCCTCCCATTTCCTCTAGTTGTGATTGCTTTTCCGAAAGCAGCGATCGAGCAACAGACATCGCTAATTCAGAATCCGACAACTTTGACCCGAAATCATTATCACGATGGTTAGCCCACCGATCTGCAATTTTTCGCGTCATCGACGTTTCGGAATTACGGCTAGAGTTGTCTATGCTTATATCCCGAACCACACCTCCAACACTAATTTCCGGTAGTGCTCCAGATAAAGATTGTTGATAGAACTCCGCAATCCCGCGCGACGAGGAGAAGTACAGCCCCCACCCAAACGCCTGCGCGCCCTCGCCTGTGCCGATGGCGTCCGTCGTGAACTTGTCAAAGCGGTGCGGGCCACCGTGGAAGGCGGGTTGAAAGAAATACCGATCTTGTGTTTGCAGTTTGGCTATTCGATCTGCTTCGTCTGCGTAAGGAATAACATCAACGCCGTTTTCGCGAAGAATGTTTGCAGATTGCTCATCCCCTTCTGGAACAAGAGCGCTTTTGAACTCCGACAATTCAACTACGCGCTCTGGCTTTGCCTCAAAATACTCCGAAGGCATGGCCTTTATCTTTGCAACAAAAGCCATTGCGCGAGCGCGCACGTCGTCTGGGACATTCTCCAGCCAATCACCCCATGAACTATTGCCGCTTGCAATCATTGCAAGCTCATCAAGGGCTTGCTCTGTTCGGAAGAAAGGATTGTCGCTTTGGTTTTTAAGGTACTCGCTGAGTTCAGACGCGATATCTATTGCTGATGAAGTTGTGCTTTCAGAAAGCTCGTTCATTTCACTCTTGGAAACGAGCGTATCTCGCGCCGATTTGATGTCTTTAAGAGAACTGAACTTGGAAGCTACACGAGCGCGAAACTCTCCCGCTCCAGAGATTGTTTGTTCAGTTTGTGATCGGAGCTCACGCTTCATATAAGCGACGACGTTCTTAGCCGTCTCAGGCTGATAGCGCCGAGTGCCGCTGTCGGTGTATCCCAAGAATATTTTTCGCTGAGGAGTAACTCCAACTCTATCGAAAAAGCCAGTTGACCATTCCGCATATTCTTGTGGCAGGTTTGCTACTGCCAAAATGACGCTTCTTCTCCAATCGTCTGACAAGCCCTCAAGGTTTGGCAACTCACCTCTTTCGCTAAGAAATCTTGCTTGTACGGCAACCGCTCGGAAGAAAGCATTCTCGCCGCTAGTTTCTAGCTCTTGAGACGCTTCCCAGGACCGCAAATAAGACCGCTTGTCAGAGTCTCGCTTGTCACCGGACTCATTAAGAACCTTTGAAATCTTTTTGTCGTCGCTAGATTTGAACTCTGTAACGATTGACGGGTAGGTCGGGCTGTATGCGTCAAACGGAAAAACCTTATTGCTGCGGGAAGGCTTGACCATTGACTCGTCAGCAATAAGCGTAATCTCTCCAAACCCAGTCATTGGATTTTCAGCAGAAGATATAGCCATTGACGGCATCGCAAGTCCGCCAATACTTGCAACTTTGGATAGATTTTTTGCTGACAGATTATGGTGGGCTACAAGAGGTGGGCCTGCTGGATCTTGACTAACACCGGGCTGGTCGAAGGTGCGGGTAGCGCTCTGCGAGTAGCCCTCTGGATCGTAATTTCGGTGCAGAGCCTCGGCTGCTTCCCGATTCGTAGACACATTCAGATCAATTTCAGCGTCATCAAGAGCCTTACTCAACATCCTTCTTTCAAGAGTCGCTGCAAGAATCGCTTCTGTCTGCTCTTCAGTCCTTCTCGGAGTACCGCCAATGTCGTCTAGGATTGCTTCCCACATCTGCTCCGGGTCAGGACGACCATAGGAATCTGCTCCCTCAATACTGACGTAAGGGCTGTCGCTAAAATTCTCAGCAACTTCATCAATTTCAGTCATCCCAGGAGCATCTGGATTTCGGCCTACCGATGCCTTTTGAGCATTGCTAGGAGTACCGTCTCCCGCTGCCTCTTTAAGCGCCCGTTTCCGTTGGCGCTTAGAAAGTCTCTTGCTTCCCTTTTTGCGAGGGTCACGGAAAAGACCGGGTGCGCGTTTAGCCGTGAAATCTGCATTCAAAAACCGCTTGTACAGCTCTGAATGGACCCACTTACCTTCACGATAAACATGGGTAGCCACTCCGCCCATGCTTTTGATGAGGCTCAGAACGGGAGTCTTTGGAAGGCCCTTTAGCTCAGGCTCTCTTCCTTCACGGATATCGTCAAAGAGCTTCTTGTAGGAAGCTTCAACCGCATCGATGTCTACCTCGCGTCCGGCGATAGCGGCTTCGGATTCTAAAGCTTGCAGCCTTGGATCGGGCAACTCCTGACCCGGACCAATGATCTGCGGCATACCCTCTTGAGCAATCAACTGGCTAAGAGAAAGCCCCTTACGATCTGCGCGCGCTTCCATTTGAGCGAGGGCGATCTCTGTAAACGCAGACGCTTCTGAGTTTTCATAGGTGCCGCGCAACTGACCCCAGATCATTGCCGATGCGTCTTCTCGAGCCTGGGATTCAGTCAATGACTCTTGATCTGCGTCTACCTTCGCATCAAGTTCAGCACGCTCGGATTCGGTGAGCTCCGCAAGCATTGCTTCGCCGGACTCTTCCAACGCGCCCGAGATGCTTCCCTTAAAAGCGTCCGCCTGCACCGCTGTCATATCTTCGGGAGTGAACCGGACGTGCCTAGAAATCGCACTCGCTAGCGGAGTGTGGGCCACGTTGAGCATGTAATCTTCAATCGACAGAACGATGTCGTTGCCAGTCTCCGCCGAGTCTTCAATCTGTGCCTGAAAACCTTCAATGGACGCGATGATCTCTTGAATCGAACGAGGATCTTCAACATTGCCCATAAACCGCTGAACGGCTTCGCTTGAGATGTAGATCTCGCCCTGCGGATAGCTGCGCTTTACATGATCTGCGTATGCCTCTGGATTCGTCTCCCGCAAGGTAGACTCCGAGGCCGTCTTGTTCATCTTCATCACGCGGCTTAGGGTTGCCCCAGCCTTCTGGACGCCTGACAGATTGTTCAGATTCTTGACAGCACCACGGACACGATCAGCGTTAAGGCCAAGAGCGCCCGACGTTTCTGTCAGCGCTTGACCAGTTAAGCCCATGCCGCCGCCGCCCTGAGCGCCAGCAATCGCAGACTCAAAGACTCGCGCCCAAAATGCTTCGCTTCCGTTTAGCGTGACACTCTCGCCCGTCTCTGGATCTGCAACTTCATGCGTGAAGTTTTCAAAGCCTTCGCCAGAAGCTTTCATAAAGGCACCGATGGCTGTAACGAGAACGCCTTCCTGCATTCCCTCCGTGACACCTTCTCTAGCGGCAGAACCCGCGAACGCCCCGCTTAGCCGCATCATCAAACCAAAGACGGTCGGGTTCTGTAGAGCCTGCTTCACTCCTCCTCGGCTAAATTGGCCGAGCAACTTATCACCGCCCGGAAATGTGCCAACGATTTTGCCGAGTGCGAAAGTCTCAAGAAGACCGTTCACAGTTCCTACCGCAAGGCTCAGCGCCTTCGCAGTGTCTTGTGGAATCAGTATTCCGTCGGGGCTCGTTAAGTCTTTCAACTCAATAAGCGCTAGACCGGCTTCAGCCTTTCCTGCTGCATAAACAGCGGACAAAGCCGTACCAGTCCCATACCCATAAGCGAACCCGGACAAGGCCCCTGGGCCAGCCCCAACACCACCTGCCGCCGATCCAGCAAGAGCGCCGAGTCCAGCGGTAGCAGCGCCAGAAGCTAAGCCTGCTTCCTGCGCGGATAGAAGAGTGTGCAGAGACAACGGAGCCATCTCGGCAACTTGTCCGGGGATGTTGAAAACCCACCCGGCGTCTCTGTTTTCCCAACCGAAATCAGGAATCTCTTTCATCTCTCGCTTGACTCGTTCAATCTCCGCCATTGATACAGGGTCATACCCTTCGCCCTGCCACAAATTTGCGCCAAGCTCTGACAACTCAAGAACTTTTAAGCCTCTGTCTTTGCTGGTCGCAGTGTCCTTGAATAGCCGCTCGAACGTGCCCATGTTTTCGATGTCATCAAAAGAATCGACAACGTTCTTAGGGTTTGAAAAGGTTCTGGCGGTTTCTGGATTCTCGAACGCATACCGTCCTGGGTTTAGTTTGCGGATGCGCTCTTGAGATTCTTCAGTTGGGGGCAAGCCAATAGTGAGCGACTCACCAAGACCTGAAGGTGCGTTTGACGACCTAGCGCTACTAGACCACATGCCCAAGCCTGGAGGCATCCGAGGAACGAAAGGCTTCGGAGTGATTCTGGCCGGAGCAGGTGGCTCGACAACCTTGGCCTTCGCCACGTTCTGAACGTCTAAGTTCAAACCCGTTGCCGAAGATCCGTCTTGCGTATTTGCCGATGTGTCGAGCTCGCTTGCCAAGACTATCGACTCCACTTATCTCGGTAGTTAATTCGTGCCTGAATCACGTCGCCACCATAGAGATCGAAATACTCGATGGCTTCCAGCTCTATGTTCTGAATAGTCGGAGACACACCTCGTTGCGTAAGAGATTGCAGAATCTCATCGTAGATCGGGGAGTCCTTGTCGCTTGCTTCTTTAACGAAAGTACTGATCTGACCCTGATCCAGATCTATGATGTTCGTGATCGTGTTGAAGTATTCGAGGAATCCCTTTTCTTCATAGCTCTCGTTTAGGACCGACTGAAATAGCTGCAACTTTTCCGTGAAGTTTAACGGGCCGCCTTTATCATACTCCGCAGATAAGATTTGTTTGTACATAGCAACATGCACTCGCGCATTTCTACGGTCGAGATCGGCCTTGACCGCTGGCAGTAGTTCGCCGGGTGGGCGCATCGTTTGCAGTTGAGTGTCAACGTATTTACGAACAGATGCCGAGTAGCTTGCACCCTGATCCACGCCATCCACGCGAAGCTCGTCCTGCGCTTTCTTGAGGTCGCCGTGCATGTCTTTGGAGATTTTCCCCGTGGCGTAATCATTCCAAATATCAATTTCTGCAAACGCTTTAGGGTTGTCTATCCGCATGTCGCTATATCGTCGCCAAACGACAGACTGGAAATCTTCGTTGACTTCTTCGAGTTTTCCGTCTCGCTTTTCCTCGATGTATTTCTTCGCGGCCTTTCGCTCTTTGGGCGTTCCCAGACCACTGTCTACAACATCCATCGCCTGCTGGAATTGGTTATTATCGACTAGATCAAGGGTCGAGTTCCAAAGCGAATCGGTTTCTTGATTCATACGCTTTGTCTCGGATCTCTCGTTCTCTGTGATTCGGTTTTTTACCCTGGCAACTACATCATCTCGAAGGTCTGGGTCTTCGATAGCTCTCGCCAATTGAAGTTGCTCTGCATTCGATAAGCTCGCTCCAGTCTCTTCGTCAACCCTAGACATAATGTCGTCGGTCGTGCTCTGAGATACACGCTTTCGATACTTTTCAGCACCGCGCAGCATGTAATTCTGGCGTTGAGTTGCTGCCTCGCCTTCGTTAATAAACCCGTTGGCAACCCCAGATTGTATTAACGATTCAACTTGAGCGTCGGCAATTCTTAAATCTTCTGCGGTAATGTCTGGACGATCCGCCATCGTTAGGTGGAAATTGATCGCAGCGTCTAGCGTTGAACGACCAGAGTCGATCTGCCGGAGACGGATGCGATGGTTCGACCTGTTTGTGATCTGATCGCCATAACGCTTAGATTGCCTGTCGAATACTCCAGCAGAGCCGCCTCGGTGCTTGCTTTTCAGCTTTCTCTGTAGAGCGTTTAACTGCTCAGGCGCTTTTTCCAGATCACCCGTTAATGCGATTTTGTCCGCTTCTTCTTGATACTCTGAGGAGAAGTCCGTTGCTCGACGAGTGCCCTCTTGCTCGAGCCAAGCGTCACCGATCAGCCCAAGACTAGAAACGGCTGCACCAAGATCACTCTGAGCTGCGCCGATTCCTGCGCCAAAATCAGAAGCCGAAGCTCTTGGCTGGGATACAGGGTTTGGAATAGTGTCTAGGGTCAGCTTAGGCATTTTTAACAGCAAGGCTCCCTAGTTGACCTGCCCCACGGAGCACGGACGAAGCGATACCCATGCGTGACGCAGCCCTCGCGGTATCACCGCGCATTTTATAGATCTCAGCTTCTATCTCGCCAGCGTCTCGAATCATTCCGATTTGTCGAATGTTTTGAAACTGGCTTTCGGCAATTTCCACAAGCGGAGAACCTGAAAGCCGTACTCCTGACTTTGCAACCTGTGTGATATTTGTCGATCTTTGAAGTCGCGACCTTCTGATCTGGGCTTCGATCGCCATGCTCGTCTCTCGCCGAGACATCTCTGCATTGAACTTGGCCGCTTTCTCCGCAGCCTTGCCAGCCTGAGCTTGGCCGAATGCGCTCGTTACCAACCCAGCCGTCATTAAGCCATAAGTTGCGGGAAGAACGTAATCGGCCATCAGATCACTTCCGTATTCATATCAGGCATGATAGCAATTACCGTACACGGCAAGGGCTGATCGTGAGCGATTGCAACTCGACCCTCACGCTCCCACCCGCTAGGCATTGAAAGCGCCGGGGTATCTCCCGAAAACAAAGGCACGAACGAATCCATCAAGTCGGCTGTATCGCGCAAATTATGCTCGTCCATTGTCGTGAAGTTTGCTCCGTACTTGATGCCCTCACCAGTATCTTTGAAACGCATTACCAACTTTGTAATCCGCTTCTTTTTGCCCTGAGCGGTGCCCTGGGGGTTGCCCCCTTCAAGGCGCATTGTCTGAAGCTGAGCGTCAGGCAGCGCTAGGCCCACTTGGGCCTTCGTTACTGCGGTGCTCAATGTGATTGAACCACCCGCAACCACTTCATCGGGGTACACGATGCCATCGCCTAAAACCTTCACAGTCTCGCCTTCGAGATGGTACAAGCCAGTAATCGTAACGGTCGAAGCGCCCGAGTAAGTCAGCCCATCATCGACAAAGAACGCATCGGGGATAGACCCATTTTCCGCAAAAGGCTTCTCAAGGAACTCGATGTGCCGCACTGTTGCGCCGTTTACCGTGCGAGACGTGATTGCCCAAAGCTGATCTTGGTCCCCGTCCGGGTGAGGAATCACTGCGATTGATTCAACCGTTGCATTCGTGCCGCCAATCGTATGCTTGGCCCACGCAATGACTTCCTCGTCACTGATATACGTCAGCGAAGCCAGCGAACCATCCGACAACACGCACCACAAGAGACGCAAGGGTGACGACTGATAAGCCATTTGCACAACGCCAGGAGTCAGGATGTCGTAACTCATCTGCGTCAGATCTGGGGCAGTGTAATTACCGCTCTGTAAGCTAGGCACGAGCTCGTGAAGTCGGAACTTCGCACGCTGCACAAAAAGCAAAGCCGAGTCTATAAACACCGGCTGGACATTCTCAGCGGCACCGTAGTTTGATCGACGGCGCACTCGGATGTTTGATGGCGTAATGGCTTGCTCGGCATTGCCGGCATCCGCTGTAAACTCGCCGCCCTTGGTGCCAATGATAAGCACGTCTTGACCGCTTAACCATTCAATCGAGTTAATCTTGTCTGATGCCAGGGTAAAGACAAGAGAGGAATCATCTTCGCCAGCGACTACTTCAAAGTTTTCGTAATCGCCCGTTTTACTAGCCCACATAGTCTGCGGGTCTTTGCTTGTGCCACCAAACCAAAGCCGATCTTCGTAAAACGAAACAGATCGCGGATAGCCAAACTCTGCATTCCATGCGCCAATAGCCCATCGAGGAGAAGTCAGCGCGTCAAACTCTGTACCTCCATATTGGGTTTTTGCCGGGTTTGTAGTTGACACCCTAAACGGGAAATCCTCAACAACATCGACTGTGCAAGTCGCCCCACCAACCGCTGTAATTTTAGCGTAGCCCGCGCCGCGATTGTAAAACTCCCACGGAACTCGCTTGTCTTTTACCACTCCGTCCGACTTTTCGTGAGAAGGAGGCTCGTTGCCAGACGCCGTAGTGGGAATACCAGTTAGCGAGTACACCCGACCCTCGTAGTAAGCCTGAACTCCTACGTTGGCAGTGCCAACTCGAGGCTCAATGCCTCCGGCGACGTTGACGTTAGCCTTCCATTTAGGCAGATCGGCTTCTACCAAATGGCTAATACGAACGTAGCTACCAACCATTCCACTAACGAATATCGAACCCGCACCCGTCGCTGTGATTGTGCGACTAGATCCAGTGTTTTCGCTAATAATCATCGTCTGATCGTCGTCGAGATTTTCTTCGCGGAACGGAGGCCAATCAAAATCAATCGCTTCCGAAGTCCATTCAATATCTGAAGTGCGAGAAATCTTGTGCGGCGGATGGTTCCCGTGCGCCAAGTAGACCACATCAGCCGACTGCACGAATGAGATCTCGTCTAGTTCAGCCTCAAGCCACGGCAGCGAGTTCGACGCCACGCCGTCAGTGATTTCGTAGACGCGCGCAGCAGTGCCACCAGCGCCCGTAGCTCGCCCTGTGCCGTCTTCGCCAGACAACTCATAAGTGTTGGTGGCTTGGTTAGCTACAGTAAAGTAGCGGTCATTGAGCTCCGTCATTGCGGAACCCGTGATAAAGACCTGATCGCCGTTTGCAAATGGGTGACTCGTGTCAGCGCAGACCACTGGGTTAGCCGCAGTGGGCGAACCCGTGAAACTCTGAGCGGCTTCGAGTACGGTTCCAGAGTCCTTGTAGACCCGAAGATACCCCTCGCCGATCTCCATGATGTAAGCCTGCTCGCGCGAAAATTCAAACGGAATGATCCGCGTCTTCTTGCTTGAGTCCTTCACCGGCTTCACATGCCGGAAACCACTGCGCTTGATCGCTGGGCCTTGGTATGTCGGGATGAAGTTCTGGAGCTTGTTGCAGCCGGTCTGATACCGAGCAAGGTCGGAACGTCCCTGCAATCGAGGCCCGAGCTGCCCGCCGTTAAATGCGTATTGAATAAGCGAAGACTTCACTAGTGGCGCACCGTGACCCAAGCGTCTTCTTCAAACTCTGACGGAGATCCCTCTTCGCCGTCTGACCTTCTAGCTTCCTGGATCTTGTCCTCGTACTCAGCAAGTAAGAGCTCACGCTTCGATCTGGAGTTTGTCAGCCGCTCAGCAATCTCAGCGGCAAGGCGTATCACCATGCACTCGGTGAGGATGCCGTCGTAAACCTCTGAATCAGTTTCGTCCTTTGTGTACCGAATCGAAAGCTCACCCGTCGCGTCTGTGCGGATCTCTCGACCCTCAACACGCCAGTCTTGAGCTGTGTCTACCTCGAGCACTTGCAGCGAGTCAGCGGGAATCTCGTAAGCCGTAGCGAAGCCCCAACTAGGAGCATCCGACAACGCGGCCAGTTTTGTTCGCACTACCGCGATATTCCAAGGATGAGCGCGCAGCACCTCTCGACGCACAAACGGCCATGAAGCGTTCACCGCACGGCCTCGTTCGTTGGCATCACCTAGCGAGATAATCGGTTCATCACCGACGCGCAATAGCGCCTGGTTTGCGATCTCTACGACTGATGCCATGTTTTCAATTTCCTCCGACTCAGCCGGGACACCATCGCTATGACAGTGCCCCGACCTTCGAGAGCCGAATCAGGGGAGATGCGGCAAACCGTAATCAGTCACCAGCGTTGTAAAAGCACTCGAGAAGCACTTCTGCGCTCGTGCTGGTCGTCGCTTCGACTGCCGAGATCGTGAGGTCGTAAAACGTCCCCGGATCAGACGCAAGCCCAAGCAATTGCCAAATCATCTTGCCACGGTCGAAGTCATCGAGCGCCGCCTCAGTAAAAGCCTCGACACGCGAAAGCGCCGCAGCGTTCACATCAAGCGCATCACAGAACAGGTTGTCATCGACTACAACTCCATCATGTGCCGTCCCCGTAAGGTAAAGGCCGATATCAAAATCACCTGTTGTACCCATGTCGGGGCAGGAGATCGTGAGTTCAAAGATGCGATCGCTCGACTTGAACGTCCCCATCCGAATCACTTCGTTGGTGTCAAAAATCTGATCGGTGTTGATGTACATGCGCTTATAACGCAGTCGTCCACCAGCTTCACCAACCGGGTTGATCTTGTTTGCAACGAGCGTGTTCTGGTCTGCTTCCGTCGCGAAAAGCGTCGAATAATGATTAGCCATTTTTCATGTTCTCCTGCGATACGTCCCCGCATCGCTTGGTGTGCAACAGGGACGGCCTTAACGACTCCGATAAGACCGTCCCGTTACCAACTAGCTAGTGCCTACACGCACTCAATTTCGACGATCTTGTTCTCTTCGAGACGAGTCGCGCCGATCGTGGTGCAGGTATAAACCTGCTTGGCGTAAGACTTGTCGTTGCGCTCGGAGACTCGGCCCTTGATGTCGCTAAAGATTCCAAGGCCAACGCCAGACGGAACCCACATGGGCACGCGCCATGTCGAACCAGTCTTCGTAACGTCTTCGTAGTGGATGAAACGCACACCGAGGAACGGCTTGATCGTCCCAGCGGAGCCGTTAAGCGCTCGCTCGTCCGAGAAGTCGTAGTTGATGTACTGATCTTCAAGTTGAAGATCTTCAATCTGCTCAGAAGTAATCGCGCAGAAAACCGGCTCACTTGTCAAATCGACATTGTGAGAACGAAGCGCCTTCAGACCGGCCTTGATCTTTGCGGCATTCAGCCCCGCACCGGAAGCCGCAACCTTGTTTTGGGTCGTAGCTGCAACGAACGTCGCCCAGTCGGTCGTCGTGTCACCACCTTCGCCGGTCTTCGTCGTCTCCGAGAAAATCGCTGCCATGATCTCGTCATCAATAGCCCGGTTAGAAGCGGCAGCTCCAGCCTGCACATACGAGCTCTCGAACGAAACAATCGAGCGAACGCCGATGTCGTCCTGATAGTCGATGAGATCTGCCCACTCGTAGTCTGCTGGAATGACCCATCGAGCATCGTGCGGGACAGGAATCAGGGGAGTATCAGCGTTTCGACTCGTCCTCTTCTGAGCACGAACCGAGCCAACCTGATTCATCATTTGGGCACCCTTGCCCGTGACATTGTTTACCGTGACCGCACCGCGAAAGCGGGAGTCCATTTGCTGCGCGAGAAGGTTCACATTGGAGGAGTATTCCTCGCTATGACCAACTGTAATTTCATCACCCATTTGGGTTCACCTCGTAGTAAAAGATTGATAAGCCGTTACTTGTTGGCTTGTCCGCCTACGAGGCGGGGCCGAATCATTCAAACTGATTCGCTGGCCCTTGGTGCTTTATCATCACGGGCTCGGCTTGCGAGTTATCCGCGAATCCACTGCACAAAGTGGGTTGTCAGCTATTCACCTGAAAATGTGAACCATTCTCAGGCTTGTTCAAGCCAAATCTTCTTCAGCTATGGTACGCGATTGTATTGAGTCGCTTGAGTTCTGCTGCTGCGGATTTGTCGCCCTTGTTTGCCGCAGCCATAAGTTCGCCACCCTTCAGCGCAATCTGTTGCTTTGCGGCATCAGGTGTAAGACCAAACGCAAGCGCGTTGCCGTTGTCACTCTTGTCGTCGCCTCGCTTGTGCTCTCCGCTCATTCGACCCACAAGCGCACCGAGCTTCATAGTTTCTTTGTATCCGATTGCATTCTCAAGCGCGTCAATTACTTCAGGCGCAAACTTAAGAGTCTCGAATCCCCTACGAGCGGCGAGCTGATTCTCTTCAAGCACCGGCCCCCACTCATTGTCGAGCTCAATCTTCTCGGCTGAGTTCTTCGCGTTTTTTGCGTCAAATTCTACCTTGATTGCATTCTCGAGCACCGCAGCATTAGCGCGCGAGACAGCCTCGTGCTGTGCCGGGGTAAGCCCTGCCTCGTGATGCCCTGCCGCAAACAGCGAAGAGTCAAAAGGCTGACCCTGCACTTCAAGCGAAGGAGACTCATACCCGTCAGGAGCCTCCGGCACGCCCATGCGCGCACGAAACTCTGCTGCCTGCTCTTCATTCCCTAGTTCTGGAATGCGAACAAGTTGATCGGCTTTCACGCCACGAAGACGCTCGCCGTTCTGATAGCTTTTGAGCATTTCAGACACAGGGTTTTCGGACTTGTCCCAACCCTTGTTACTAATGAATCCGATTTCGTCTTCGCTCAGGCCAGTAGACCAGGAAGACGGCGCGTCTGCTGCCGGCGTTGCTGCCGTATCCATTCCACCCGAATCTGCCGCCGCTGGTTCCGCTGCAAGTACATCCGAAGCCGATGCTACTGCCGGTGCTGCCTCAATCGGTGCCGCTGGTGCGGCTACCTCTTCACTCATCACTCTCCCCCTTCAGTTAGTGCTCTCTCTTGGATGGCAAAGACATCTTCACCTTCCATCGTTCCTAGATCGTACATGGCAAAGAACGCCTCTCGACGCCCCTCAGCCCTTGCTAGCTCAAGCGAATCTGTCTCGTCGCTCACTTCAAACACTCCGCAGAAGTCAGCGAAGAAAGCCCACGCAGCAGCCGAGTTGGGTGTTCGTTTCCATTCCTGAACCCCACGCCATGCGTTGTAGGGTTTGCGCGACAAATAGCTTTTGACGCGCTCGATCAACGTCCCAGACTTTCTCAAGCTGCGCCCACCGCCGATAGACCTTGCACAGTTTTAGCAATGCCTGGACCCTGCTTAGCTATCTGCTCAGCCTGCGCGGCTTGCTGCTGCTGCTCGTGGATTGCGTCCATCGCGTCCTCGCTGCGGAATAGCTTTTGCGGAACGCCTAGATCCTGTCCGTAGTGCTCCATTGCCTGCTCGGCGTCGATCTTCTGCAAAAGACTTGGATCAGTTTGGATAAACGCACCCATTACGTCCTGCAATTTCATAAAGGCCGAAATCTCGTCTGTGCGCTGCATTCGAGTCGCATCAGTTTCGTATTCGATCTCGTATTCACCGCTGGCCTCTGCGAGCTCGGGCGGCACAGGCGGAAGAAGTCCCTGCCGTTGAGCAATCGAAATTTCCCGTTCAATCATCGGACCCAAAAACTCAGACTGCTGTCGGCCAATGACAGGCGTAAGAAGCTGCCCCTTTTCCTTAGCTCGCTCGAGCGTCTCGGTTGCCGTCATCTGAACACGGTCGCGGACGAGTATGTCGAAATGGTTGACGAGAAACGCCTCGCGAATGTTGTCCCGTAACGTCTCCATCATCCCCTCGGTCATGTCAATACGAGCGCCGGTCTGCAAAGGCATGATCGTTGGCCGACCGTTCTTATCAACTCCACCGATATTAATACCGCCAGGAGCAATGCGAATCTTGCGGGAACCACGTCCGAGTTTCTTGTCGTCAGCCACCAAAAGCGGCGGATCAGCCACCTTGTGACCAGCGCGAAGAAACGTTTTCTGCATCTCCTGCAACGTCTGCACGTCGGGCAGCACCATCATGCCAGGGCCACGACCGTAGATCTCGCTCGGGCTCACCGTGTAGCGAGTCCACATATACGGCATTTCGTGGTAGCCGCTGGGTTTGCCAATGATCTTGCGATCTGTTGCCGAGATGTCGAAAGCCTCGAACTCCATCGACTCGGGGCCTTTGCTTTCACGATCTTTGTTCGTGTTTGGCCGTACACAATGGACGTACTTGCTTAGCTGTAGAGGAGCCGCACTTGCATTTGTGCGTGCAGATTCGGGAGCGTCTTCGCCCCATTTCTGAATTGCAGCCTTTGCCGTGAGCTCGTACTCGTAATAGATCGTATCAACGACGCCCTCAAAGCTCGTCTCGATCCACGTCTGGCCGACATGAGTCGCGCGGTAACGAATGCCACCTTTCGGAGCCTCATCGACGAACATGCAACCGTTGCCGGTCAATCCAAGCGACTTGTAGACCTCATAAGTCTGTCCGTAGAAGCGAGCTCGCGGATTGTTTCGCATCTTGTAGAGAAGAGACTCGGCTTCTTCAAACCATTCTCGAACGGCGTGGATCTTGTTCAGATCATCGTCCGATGCGCGTAAATGGCTCCAGCGTTGCGTGCGGGGCGTGTTGAACGCCTCCATCGCCGCCGTGAACTTCTCAAGCGACTGGACTGCTGTCTGGTCAAATACCTTGTCAGAACGCTTTTCGCCGGGACTACGCTTCGTGTTGAAGTCGCCGCCGTGCGGGTTCATAAGCTCAGCGACATCTTGCCAAGTCGAGTCGAAGTTGCTCCGATTCGTCTTGCATACCGCAAACCGTTCAAGAATTGAGTCTGCCGTATCTGTCAATATGCACCGCCCAGACTTCGCTTACCCACTCCGCCAGATTTTGAACTGCCACCCGAAAGCATATTTGATGCAATTCCTCGTGGCGCTCGTTGTCGTTCTCTACGACGAGCTGCCGCTGCGTCAGCGTTTGTCTCTCCGGGCATCTGGGGAGACTTTACGCTTGGAGCCAGCCCTGCCGACAATCCACTCGATAACCCTGCTCCTATTACTGCTGGCGCTACTGCTTTTGCTAGACCCGCTAAACCTATAGCTTTTGCTGGCGCAACTGAACTTGTAATCGCGCCCAGCGAACCAGGCGCAACAAGCGAAGTAGGGATTGCGCCTGCGCCACCGATTGCGCCTGCGCCACCGATTGCGCCTGCGCCACCGGCTGCACCTGCACCCGCCGCACCTGCGCC
>Ga0213869_10000397_pt1 | contig 36031 bp, 36 predicted proteins | sample PICome_10_FD_160083 | JGI IMG/M metagenome (GOLD analysis project Ga0213869, IMG submission 160083) | Coastal seawater microbial communities near Pivers Island, North Carolina, United States - PICO132 | ecosystem: Environmental > Aquatic > Marine > Coastal | place: USA: North Carolina...
GCTCGGGTGCTATTTTTCTGGCAGTGTCTCAACGGGTCCATCGGCTTTGAGCCATGCGGTAAAGCCGCCAGCAATATGGGCCACCGGTGCCAGCCCCATATCTTGCGCCACTTTGGCACTTAGGGCTGAACGCCAAGCGCTGGCACAGTAGAATACATAGGTCTTATCTTGGTTGAAAATCTCTTTATGATAAGGGCTGGCTGGATCAATCCAAAATTCGAGCATCCCGCGCGGGCAGGAAAAAGCGCCTGGAATCTTACCTGTGCGTTGCAACTCGCGGATGTCACGCAGATCCACAATCACATGGTCCGGGCTGTCAATCAGGGCTTGGGCCTGTTCCACAGTAAGGGTGGTGACTTCTGCGTTGGCTGCGGCCACCAAGTCTTTGACAGATGTTGTAATCACTTGGGTCATACTGTGCCTCCTTACCACATTGGTAGCCTATGGGGCGCAGATTGCAAAGACTTACCAGCGCCGCCGATATAGACGCAAAATCGTGGGTTTTTTGACATGGTTTCGTTGTTAATGGCGGTTCGGTTATGGGGTGCATTTGCCTAAAATAGGGTTGATCCGCAAACCGGAGCGGATATGGCCCAACGAAAATCAACCACCGGAGCACGGGTGGGGCAAGGCAATGAGGCGGGAATTGGTACTGCAGCCCCTATCTGAAGCAGTAATTGGCGTTTTTTGACCCGTTAGATGACGCCACTATGGTGCAGCTTGAGGCGCTGGTTGATTGGTTGATGCAAGACGTTGGCATTGCGTTCCGTGATGATCCAAAGGCGCTTGAGGTTTGGCGTCAGGCCGGTGCGCGGATTGACGGCGACCGGGTGTGCATGGAGGCATCTCAGGTCCGCGCATTGTGCAAGACTGCGCCGGAGCAATTCACCCAAATTGCCCGCAACAGAGCCCGCGATGTGGTTATTGGCGGACAAAATCAAGTGTTTGCGCCGATCTACGGCGCGCCATTCGTCCGCGATTTGCAAAAGGGCCGACGTTATGGGGATCTGGACAGTCTCGAGAAATTGATCAAGCTGACCTATATGCTCCCGAATTTGCATCATGGTGGCTTGTTGATTTGTGAACCCTGCGATGTGCCGGTGAGCAAGCGTCATTTGGATATGTTGTATTTGCATATGACCTGCTCGGACAAACTGCATCTGGGCCCGATCACCGAGCAAAGCCGGGCGCAGGACAGCGTGGACATGGCGGAAATTGTTTTTGGCCGCGAGGTGATGGATCAAAACTGTGTCATCATGGGCAATGTGAATAAAAATTCACCGCTTTTGGTTAACAAAGTGGTCATCTAGGCGATTGATACCTATTGCAGCCGCGGCCAGGGGATCGTGGTGGTGCCCTTTACATTATCGGGCGCGACGGGACCTGTCAGCACTGCAGCGTCGGTCACCTAAGCCATGGCGGAGGCGCTGATGTGCTGCGCATTTTCGCAACTGATCCGCCCGGGGGCGCCATTTGTCTTAGGCAATTTTCTCAGTTCAATGAGCCTGAAATCAGGCACGCCAACCTTTGGCATGCCAGAACCGATCCTGTCGAACTATGTCATTGGTCAAATGGCGCGGGCTGCGGGATTGCCGCTGCGCTGTGGTGAATCTTTGACCGCAAGCAAAATCGAAGTCGCACAGGCGGCTTATGAGAGTGCCGTTTCCATGCATTCCACTATGCTGGCCGGCGCCAATTTTGTTCTTCTTGCAGCCGGTTGGATGGAAGGTGGGCTCTGCGCTGGATTTGAAAAGCTGGTGATGGATGTGGACCGTTTGGGCGGCTATCAAAAACTGGGTGCAGGGTTCGATTGCAGCTCTGAAGCGCTTGCGCGTTATGCCTCTGGCGAGGTTGAATCGGCTGGGCATTTTCTCGGCTCGGCCCATACCATGAGCAATTACCAAGCTGCCTTTTATTAGGCAGCGCTCAGTGACAGCGAAAATGTCGAAAGCTGCGAAGACGGTGGGGCGAAAGATATGCGGCAGCGGGCCTATGAACGCTAGACCAGCCTGTTGCTTGCCTACGAGCCTCTGCCGATTGACGCAGGTATGAAGGAAGAATTGCAAGCATATGTGGAGCGCCGAAAATCTGTAATTCCGGACGCTTGGTATTGAGAGAACGGCCATGCTAGGCTTGAATACCGAAACTTAAAAGGCGGGTAGACTGATATGCCAGAGATTCAAAAATCCGAAAACGGGGGCGGGGCAAAAGCTCTACCCAGCCATGCGAAAGCCGTGATTATTGGCGGCGGTGTCGTGGGCTGTTCTATCTTGTTCCACCTGGCAAAATTTGGCTGGAAAGATACAGTTTTGCTCGAACGCGACGAGCTGACATCGGGGTCTAGCTGGCACGCGGCTGGGCAAATTCATACGATTTCAAGCGATCCGAACATCAGCCGTCTGCAAGGCTATACCATTGACCTATACAAAGAGATTGAGGAGCTTTCGGGCCATTCGGTTGGGCTGCATATGACCGGAGGGTTTTATTTGGCGTCGAATAAAACTTGGTATGATTACCTTAAACGCGAACGGTCGAAGGCGCGCTATATGGGCCTTAGTCAAGAGTTCATCAGTCCGCAGGAAGTGGCCGATCGCCATCCGTTGATTGATCCAAAATATTACATTGCCGCGCTTTGGGATGATCAAGATGGCGATTTGGACCCCTCTGGGGCGACCTATGCCTTCGCCAAAGCGGCCAAGGTGCATGGGGCACAATATTTCACCCATACGCCTGCGACAAAGACCATTCAGAGGCCAAATGGAAGCTGGGACGTACACACGCCGCGCGGTACGATCAACGCAGAGCATATCGTGAATTGTGGCGGGCTTTGGGCGCGCGAAGTGGGGCAGATGCAGGGGCTCAACATTCCGGTGCAGCCGATGGAGCATCACTACCTGTTGACGGAAAAGATCCAAGCCATTGCCGATGCACCGAACCGCTTGCCTTGTGGAATTGATTATGAGGCCAATATTTATTTTCGCCAAGAGCGGGACGGGCTGCTTTTGGGCACCTATGAGCAGCGCGGAACCCCTTGGAAAGTAGATGGCACCCCCTGGGATTTTGGCCATGAATTGTTGCAGCCAAATCTGGAGCAAATCGCCGATCGTTTGGAGTTTGCCTTTGAGCGAATTCCTGTTTTGGGAGAGGTGGGCATCCGGCAAGCGATCAACGGTCCCTTTACTTTTGGCCCAGATGGTAATCCGATGATTGGCTCTGTGCCAGGAATGACGAACTATTGGTGCGCGGTCGGGGTTATGGCGGGCTTTTGCCAGGGGGGCGGCGTTGGGCTGACCATGGCCGAATGGATGATCGATGGAGAGCCCTCCATCGATGTCTGGGCCATGGATGTGGCACGTTTTGGTGATTGGGCGACGCCAGATTGGGGCACGGTGAAATCGACCGAAAACTATGAACGTCGTTTTGTGATGACCTTTCCCAATGAGACGTTGCCGAAGGGGCGTCTGCAGAAAACCACTGCGATTTACGATCATCTGCTGGCCAAGGGTGCGCGCATGGATCAGAGTTTTGGTCTGGAACATGCGCTTTGGTTTGCCAATGGCCCTGAAGACGCCCATGAGGCGCCCGGTTTTGAACGCAACCGCAGCCATGACTATGTGGCGCGTGAGGTGGCAGCTGCACGCGCAAATGTTGGGGTGATTGAGGTGGCCAATTTCGCCAAACATGAATTCAAGGGCCCGGGAGCCCGTGCCTATCTCGACGGGATCTTGGCCGGTTTCGTGCCAAAACCCGGCCGTGTGACTTTGACGCCGATGTTGACGGAAAAGGGCAGGCTGTACGGTGATTTAACCGTGGCGTGTTATGGGGCGGAGCATTTCATGCTCTTTGGATCGGGAACGATGCAAGAAGCCCATCGGCGTTGGTTCATGCGCGATTTGCCTGCCGATGTGCGCTATCGCAATGTCAGTGAGGATTGGCATGGTTTGGCGCTCAGCGGTCCAAACTCTCGAGCGGTGTTGGCTGAATTGACCCGCGAGGATGTCAGCGCCGCAGGCTTCACCTTTCGCGACACCAAAATGACCTATGTTGCGGGCGTTCCGGTAATCCTGACCCGGATCAGTTTTTCGGGTGAATTGGGCTATGAAATTTACTGCAAGCCGCAATATTTGCGCCGCCTGACCGAAGCGGTGGAGCTGGCTGGGGCAGACAAGGGTCTGCGCTGGTACGGCGCGCGGGCTTTGATGTCGATGCGGCTTGAGAAAGGTTGGGGCGCTTGGGGCCTCGATTTCAGGCCCGATTTTACCGCCGCTGAAGCCGGTCTTGATGGGTTCATAAATTGGAACAAAGAGTTCATCGGCAAATCTGCCGCGCTAGCGGGGAAACAACCAGCCAAGCGCTTGGTTACCTTGACCCTCGAGCTTGAGGGGATCGATGTGTCTAATGATGAGGCGATCCTGCATGAGGGTGCGGCCGTTGGATATATCTCGTCCGGCGGCTTTGCCCATCATGTCGGTCGCTCTATGGCCATGGGCTATGTTCCCGCGGAGCTTAGCGCCGGTGGGCAAAAGTTAGAGGTCGAAATTTTAGGGCAAATGTACAGCGCCGAAGTCCAATCCGCGCCGCTTTACGACCCCGATGGGTTAAAAATGCGCAGTTAAGGAGCAGCGCGCGCTGGGCAATGCGTGCTGCACCATTGCTCAGACGCTTTAGCCCATAGGTTTGGGCGGCGCACCTCCAAGGAACAGATTGCCGTTTTGGTAGTCACATGGTGCCTCTTGCATCTGCAAATGTAGGTGTTTTCCATCATCTTCGTAGGGGTGGGCCCGGGCGAGCACCTCGTCAAACTCAATGCCAAGACCCGGGGCGCTGGGCGCTGTTATGAACCCGTTTTCAACTTGGATTGAGCTTTTAATCAAAGCATCATGGAAGGGGGTTTCAATGGTTTCGGCGATCAAAGTATTGGGGATGGACACCGAAAGGTGGATATTTGCGGCCCATTCCACTGGTCCGGCATAAAGATGCGGAGCCATTTGCGCATTATACACTTCCGCTATGGCGGCAATTTTTTTGGTCTCCCAAATGCCGCCTGACCGGCCCAAAGCCGGCTGTAAGATTGTGGCTGCCCCTTGCCGCAAGACCTCGGCAAATTCAGCTTTGGTGGTCAAGCGCTCCCCGGTGGCGATCGGTGTGGTGACAGCGCGGGCCACCTTGGCCATTTCGGCAATATTATCGGGCGGAATGGGCTCTTCAAACCAAAGTGGTGAAAACCGCTCCAGCGCCGTGCCAAGCCGAATGGCGCCTGCAGTTGAAAACTGCCCATGGGTGCCAAATAATAAATCGGCTTTGTCGCCTACGGCCTCACGGATGGCGCCGCAAAAAGCAATGGATTGGTAAATATCAGACATGGCCGGCATATGCCCGCCGCGCAAAGTATAGGGGCCAGCGGGGTCAAATTTTACTGCCGTGTAACCTTTGGCCAGGGCCGTGCGCGCAGATTCTGCGTTTTGATCGGCGTTGCCCCAAAAACTGTTCACATCGTGGTGCTCGAGTGGGTAGAGATAAGAATAGGCCCGAATGCGCTCATTCATTTTGCCGCCTAAAAGCGCCCAGACTGGGCGGTCACGATCCTTGCCAAGAATATCCCAACAGGCAATTTCCAGCCCCGAAAAAGCCCCCATGACCGTTAAATCTGGTCTTTGGGTGAAACCGCTGGAATAGGCGCGGCGAAACATCAGTTCGATATCTTCCGGGCTTTGCCCCTGCATATGCCGCTCAAAGACATCGTGGATCACATGTGTCATTGTGGTCGGCCCTAGGCTGCTGGCATAGCACTCCCCGATCCCTGTAACTCCAGTGTCGGTGGTGACTTTGACAAAGATCCAATAGCGCCCCCCCCAGCCTGGTGCAGGAGGCGCCGTGACGATCACTTCAAGATCCTGCAGTTTCATATCAATGTTCCAATATCTGCGCCGTCTTGTGGCGGGTTTGAGGTGGTTGCCAATTTATTAAAATAGGATCACATTCCGCTTTGCGGATCCAGTTTTTGTATCCGCTATGGCCTCATTGATTTGCTCAAGGCTCCAATGGGCTGAGATCAATTCATCAAGCTTTAGGCGGCCTTGGCGGTACAGATCCACGATCCATGGGATATCGCGTTGGATAACCACATCTCCCATTTTTGAGCCGATCATGGCTTGCGAGGCCGCCGCAAGATTTCCGGCTTCATAGGAAGAGGCGGCGCCTGTTGCGGGCATGCCCACCATAATGACCTTGCCGCCACTGGCGAGATAATTGGGGGCGGTGGTATAGGCGCTGGCGGCACCCACTGTGACAAAAACCGCATCCGCGCCGCGGCCCAGCGCCTGTTGCGCCTCAACCCAAGGCGTTTCGCCGGTGGCCAGTACCCCGTGGTTTGCGCCAAATTCCATAGCAATGTCGAGCTTCTCTGGCAGCATATCCACGGCGACAATGCGCCGGGCGCCGGCGATCCGTGCGCCCTGGATAGCATTGAGACCAACCCCGCCTGCTCCAATGACGACCGCATCTTGGCCCGGGCGCATTTGAGCGGCATTGACCACCGCACCCACGCCAGTGATCACACCGCAGGCGATGAGAGAGGCTACATCCATGGGGATATCATCGCCAATTTTCACAACCTGAGTTTGCGCAACAACCACACGCTCGGCAAAGGCCCCGCTGGCCATACCCTGATGCAACTTGCTGCCGTCCGGCATGGACAGCGGGCCTTTGTCCCCGTCATAGGCGGTTTCACAGCCTGTCGGCCGGCCTGTGCAGCAGGAGGGGCAAGTGCCACAAGAGCGAATCAATGTTACCACGACCGCATCGCCTGCCTTTAGCCCGGTGACCCCATCGCCAAGGGCAGAAATGCGTCCCGCCGCCTCATGGCCATAGACCGCAGGCAGTGAGCCGCCCCAACCGCCGTCCAGATATGTGATGTCTGAGTGGCAAATGGCGCAGGCATCGAGGATAACTTCGACTTCACCAGGTTTCGGATGCGCCAGTTCAACCTCTTCGATGGAAAGAGGCTGGCCAAAGGCATGGGCGACGGCGGCTTTGATACGGGTCATTTCGGCTCCATGAGATAGTTGCCCAAGGCTAAGGTCTGTTGCAGAACCTGCAAGAGGTTTTGCGACATTTAAGGGGCTGAATTTTGTCCAGAGATGCTTCCCCTTGGCCGGGTGGTGAATAGGGTAAGCGTGACTGCCACTACGGCTGCAGCCAAGAGAAACGGCGCGCCCGGCAGAAAGACCGGCCCGCCCGGGCGTGTGGCGAGATAAAAGACATAGGTCAGCACTAATGGGGCAAAAATAACCGCCAAAGATTGGGTTGAGGCGATGATACCCTGTAATTCTCCTTGCTGATTGCTGGCCGCTTTATTGGCCATTATGCCACGCATTGCGGGTACCACGATCGAGCCAAGTGCAGAGAAGGGCGCGATGATGAGGGCCCAAAACCCCGAGGTGAGAAAGCCCAAAGCGGAAAACATGGCGATATTGAACATAAAGCCGATGATTATGGTGCGCTTTTCGCCGAGCCAGGGCAAGATTCGGCGAATCAACAGACCCTCGACAACGGCAACGGAAATCCCAAAGGAGGCCAACGACAGGCCAACCATGCCAGGCTCCCAATTGAACTGTGCTTTGGCGTAATACACCCAAATCGCAGGATAGGAATAAAAGGCAAATTCATATAGAAAAAAAACCAGTAAGAAGCGCGCCAGCCCGGGGATTTTACGAATTTGCACCAGCGCGCCTAAAGGATTGGCCCGGGCCGGATCAAACTGGCGGCGCATGGTTTTGCTCACCGTTTCGGGTAACACAAAATATCCAAACAGGAGGTTGAGGCTGGCAAGCCCTGCGGCTGCGAAAAAGGGGACGCGGAAACCATATTCGCCCAAAAGACCGCCGATCAGTGGCCCAAGTACAAAGCCAACACCGAAGGAGGCGCCCAGGATGCCGAAGTTGGCGGAACGGTTGTCCTTGTTCGAAATGTCCGAGATGAAGGCTGCGGCAGTGGCTTGGGTGGCGGCGGCGATGCCGCCAATGACGCGGGTCAGAACCAGCAGCCAGATCGAATGGGCCAGTCCCATGACGACATAATCAACGGCAATCACAAACAATGAGACCAGCAGGACGGGACGGCGTCCGAATCTGTCACTGAGCGAGCCAATGGTTGGGCCAAAAAGAAATTGCATCAAGGCGAAGACCATCGACAAAATCCCACCCCAAATGGCTGCATGGCCGAGATCTCCGCCCTCAATATCTTGCAGCAAATCTGGCATCACAGGAATAATCAGGCCAATGCCCATGGCATCAATTGTCAGCGTGACAATGATGAAGGTAAAGGCCAGTGGTTTGTTCATATCAGGTCTCCTAGGGTGATTAGATGTGTCCGGTTGCCCGCAAAAAATCGTTCAAGAGCTGAGCAAATTGCACCGGCTGCTCAACGCAGGGCAGATGGCCCGCGCCGTGGATGATGTGAAAGCTGCTGCCGGGGATCAGCTCGAGGGTTTCGCGCACCAAATCAGGTGGGGTTGAGCGGTCGTGATCTCCGGCGATGCCCATAACCGGCAAGCGCAAAGCCGATGTCGGAGTCAGGAAATCTGTTCCAGAAATCGCATGGGCGCAGCCGATATAGCCCTCCTCGCGTGTGGCCTGCAGCATATTGGCCCAGGGCGTCATGGCCTGCGTGCCGTAAATTTCAGGGCTAAACCACCGCTGCATTGTGGCGTCAGCCACGGGCCCAATGCCATCTTTTCGGATGCTGGCAATCCGGTCTTGCCAAATATCCTTGGTGGCGATCTTTGCAGCTGTGTTTGAAAGAACCATGGCCCGGATCAAATCGAGCCTTTTGCTCGCCAGACCCTGGCCAACCATACCGCCGATCGACAGGCCGACAAAGAGGCAGGATGTAATCTCTAAGTGATCGATCAGCGCTTCCGCATCAGAGATGAGTTCACCCATGGAATAGGGCGCCTCTGGACAATCGCTCAAACCGTGCCCCCGCATATCATAACGAATGATGCGCAGACCTTCGGGCAGCAAAGGCATGATCTGATTCCACAGCCGCATATCTGTGCCCAATGAGTTGGAAAAGACCAAAGGAGCTCCCTGTGGGTCACCCTCGTCGCTATAATGAATATGCATCCCTGATTTGTCGAAGATTTGCATGGCTCTTCCCCTTTTGGCGATTGTCGCTATCGTTGCGAGCATCTTATGGAGGATTCTATGACTATCACAACCTGCGTCTTCGACGCCTATGGGACTTTGTTCGATGTGGCCTCTGCTGCACGAAACGCAGCTGGCCGCCCGGAAAATGCTGAAATTGCGGAAAATTGGGCAAAATTGGCTGGAGATTGGCGTCAAAAACAGCTGCAATACAGTTGGTTGCGGGCTGTGATGGGCGCTCACACTGATTTTTGGCAGGTGACCCAAGATGGGCTTGATTGGGCGATGGAGGCCAATGGAGTCTCGGGCGCGCGTCTGCGAAAAGACCTGCTGGATCTCTATTGGAGCTTGGCGGCCTATGACGAAGTGCCCGCAATGCTTGCGGCACTAAAGGCTTCGGGCCTCAACACGGCTATTTTGTCCAATGGTTCGCCAGATATGTTGGACGGTGCCGTTGCATCTGCGGGGCTTGCGGATCGGCTGGATGCGGTGTTGTCGGTTGAATCTGTCGGTATTTTTAAGCCAGATCGCCGAGTCTATGACCTGGTTGGCACGCATTTCGGATGTCGGGTTGAGGAGGTGCTTTTTGTCTCCTCCAACGGTTGGGATGCGGCGGCGGCAGCGGAATATGGCTTTGCGACCGCTTGGGTGAACCGGAGCGGTGAGCCGGTGGACCGCCTGCCATGGACCCCGCGTCATCAGTTGCAAGATTTGACTGGGATTCCGGCGATAGCAGGGGTGTAGAAAATGAACATTGAGATGATACGGGCTGCGGCCCAACGTCTGGAGGGCCAGGCGCGGCGCACCCCGCTTCTCAATTCTTCCTTTGTCGATGAGATTGCGGGGCGCAGGGTCTGGGTCAAGGCGGAGGCTTTGCAACATACTGGGTCATTTAAATTTCGCGGTGGCTGGTCTGCGGTCTCGGCTCTTGCACCTGAGGTGAGGTCGGCGGGCGTAATTGCTTTTTCATCAGGCAATCATGCGCAGGGCGTGGCGCTGGCCGCGCGTCTGCATGGGGTTCCAGCCGTCATCGTAATGCCGAAAGACGCGCCCCAATTGAAGGTTGAGAATACCCACGCATTGGGGGCAGAGGTGATTTTGTATGACCGAGACCACGAGGATCGTGAGGCGATCGGCGCGGATTTGGCTGAAGCGCGCGGTTTGAGCCTGATCAAGCCTTATGATGCGCCTGAAGTGATCGCAGGACAGGGCAGCTGTGGGTTGGAAATAGCGGCGCAAGCTGCGGCGGTTGGGATCGTGAAGGCCGATGTTTTGGTGTGTTGTGGCGGTGGCGGTTTGACCTCGGGTGTGGCTTTGGCGCTGGAGCATGAGGCGCCAGAGATGCGCGTGCGGCCCGTGGAGCCCGTCGATTTTGACGATGTGACCCGCTCGTTGCAAAGCGGACGTCGGGAAAGCAATGATCGCAGCGGCGGCAGCATTTGCGATGCCATTGTGACCCGGAGTCCCGGAGAAATGACCTTCCCGCTCATGCGCAATCTGTGCGGGCTGGGCATTGTTGTGCCAGAAGATGATTGCCTGCGTGCCATCTCTGTAGCCTTCAGCCGTTTTAAACTTGTGCTCGAACCTGGCGGGGCCATTGCGCTGGCAGCGGCTCTATATCATGGGGATCAGCTGAGCGGTGATCATGTGATATGCATCGCCTCTGGTGGCAATATCGATGCGCAGCTGTTCACCAGCGCACTTCAAACCTATCCCTGTCCCTAGGAAAGCCCGGCGTTGCCGCCGGGCGAAAAGTTTTGAGATAGTATCTAAGAACCCGTTGCTCTTAGAAATTCTCGGGTTGCGGTAGGCCCAAGATGTGGAGACCACCATCCACCATTATGGTCTCGCCGGTGGTGCATTCGCCATAATCTGATGTCAAATAAACCGCTGTGCCGCCGATGGAGGCTTTGGTGGCATTGGCCCGCAGAGGGGTGTTGGCTTCGGTAAAGCGGAACGTTTTGCGTGCACCGCCAATGGCCGCGCCGGAGAGGGTTTTCATCGGGCCGGGCGAAATCGCATTCACGCGAATTTTTTGCGGGCCCAAATCATTGGCCAGATAGACCACCGCCGATTCCAGTGCCGCCTTGGCGACACCCATGACATTATACCAAGGCGTGGCCTTGCGGCTGCCTTGATAGGTCAACGTGATCAAAGTGCCACCATCTTTCATTAAAGGCTCAGCTTTCTTAGCCATGTCAATGAAGGAATATGCCGAAATCTCCAAAGAGTTTTTGAAATTTTCGCGGCTGGTATTAACGAACCGCCCGGTCAATTCACTTTTGTCGGAATAGGCGATGGCATGCACGGCAAAATCCAGCCCGCCCCATTTATCAGCCAATGTGTCAAAGGCTGCTTGTGTGCTGGCATCGTCTTGCACATTATAATCCAGCACCAGATCCACACCCATATCAGCCGCCAAAGGTTTGACCTTCTCGCCAAAGACATCCATTTGCACGCCGAAAGCCAATTCTGCGCCTTCGGCCTTCATAGCCTCTGCGATGCCCCATGCGATGGAGCGATCATTTGCAATGCCGGTGATGAGACCGCGTTTTCCTTTAAGAAGTTCTGCCATGATATTATCCGTTAAATTTGCTCATAATTAGGGTCGCATTTGTGCCACCAAAACCAAAGCTGTTGGAAAGAATCGTATCGAGTTCAACGTCGTCTTGGCGCGTGGTGACAATCTCTGAGGCATCCAGCGCCGGATCGAGCTCTTGCACATTCGCGGAGGCAGAAATGAAGCTATTTTGCATCATTGAGAGCGAATAGATGGCTTCGTGCACCGAGGTTGCGCCCAAAGAGTGCCCCGTCAGGGATTTGGTAGAGGAGATAGGTGGTGTTGATCCTTGACCAAAGATATTCCGCACGGCCTGTACTTCGGTGACATCGCCGGCTGGGGTAGAGGTGCCATGGGCGTTGATATAGTTTACATTGCGATCTGAATCTAACATGGCGAGCGCCTGGCGCATTGAGCGCTCACCGCCCTCACCAGAGGGTGCCACCATATCTGCGCCGTCCGATGTGGCGCCATAGCCGGTCATTTCGGCATAGATTTTCGCGCCGCGTGCTTTTGCATGCCCCAGTTCCTCGAGAACCAATACGCCGCCGCCGCCGGCGATAACAAACCCATCGCGGTTGGCGTCATAGGGGCGTGAGGCCGTTTCGGGTTTATCATTGTACTTAGATGACATGGCGTTCATCGCATCAAACAGACAGGAGAGCGACCAATGTACCTCTTCACCACCCCCAGCAAAGACCACATCTTGTTTGCCAAGCTGAATTTGCTCCATCGCATTGCCGATACAATGGGCTGAAGTGGCGCAAGCGGAGGTGATGGAGTAGTTCAAGCCCTTGATCTTAAACGGCGTGGCCAGAGTCGCAGAATGCGCTGAGCTCATGCAACGCGTCACCATGAAAGGCCCCATGCGTTTTGGTCCACCGCGGTTTTTTACCACGTCGAAAGCTGCGTGGAAATTCGCAGTCGACGGCCCCCCAGAGCCCATGATCAACCCTGTGCGGACATTGGAGACTTCATTCTCTTCAAGGCCGGAATCGGCAATGGCCTGTTCCATAGCCAGATAGTTATAACCTGCACCCGTACCCATAAAGCGCATGTGACGCTTGTCGATATGCTCGGCTGGGTTGATTTTCGGAATGCCTGCAACCCGGCTGCGAAAGCCGTTCTCGGCATATTCTGGTTCAAAAGCAATCCCTGACCGGCCCGCTTTCAGCGCATCGGTCACTTCGTCGAAATTATTGCCAATGGGTGAGACAATACCCAGGCCTGTGATGACTACACGGCGCATGTGATCCCCTTAGATTAATCGGTGAACAAGCCAACTTTCATATTGGCCGTTGTATAAATTTCTTTGCCATCTGCAAACATTCGGCCATCGGCCATGCCCAGTTTTAGCTTGCGATCTATAACACGCGTGAAGTCAACATGATAGGTGATCATCTTGACCTTTGGCGTTACCATATCTGTGAATTTCACTTCGCCAACACCTAAAGCCCGTCCGCGCCCCGGCATGCCTCGCCAGCCGAGATTAAAGCCGGTCAACTGCCACAGCGCATCCAGCCCCAGACATCCGGGCATGACCGGGTCGCCTGGAAAGTGGCACTTAAAAAACCAAAGCTCAGGATGAATGTCGAATTCCGCAATAACATGCCCTTTGCCATGCAGGCCGCCGTCGCTGCTGATTTCCGTCACGCGATCCATCATCAACATCGGCGGTTCGGGCAATTGCGCATTGCCTTGGCCGAAGAGCTCACCACGGGCGCATTTCAAAAGACCGTCTTTGTCAAAAGAGGTCGGAAAATTTGATGGCATATGGGGCTCCTGTTTTGGTATATCGGTTTTGACCACTGCTCTATATACGTCTGAGGGCATGTGGCAAGGTCGTCTGCGTCCAGAGATGCCCTAATGCTGGTTGATATTTTGAATTTTTGCCATTGAAAATTAGTCTCAAAGCGTCATAGTAAGTCCATGGATCACACAAAAGCACCAGTCGACACCCATCGGATCGTCGCCCAATGGCTGGCCAAGGGCGGGTTGCGCCCTACGCGGCAGCGGGTGATTTTGGCGCGGCGGTTGATCGGTGATGGTAAAAATCGCCATGTGACCGCAGAAAGTCTGTTTGCTGCGAGCAATGACCAGTCCGATAAGGTTTCATTGGCCACTGTCTATAATACCTTGCGGGCGTTTTGTGATGCAGGGTTGATGCGCGAAATCACTGTAGATGGTGCGAAAAGCTATTTTGACACTAACATGTCGGATCATCCGCATTTTTATTGGGAAGACAGCGCCGAGTTGGTGGACGCCCCGGCAGACCAATTAGAGATCTACGTGCTGCCTGACGCCCCAGAGGGGGCGGAGATTGCTAAAGTCGATGTGGTTATTCGATTGCGCCGCAAGTCCTAGTGTGAGGCTTAAAACCACTGATCCGGTTCCATAAACCCTAGATCCATAAATTGTTGTGACTGACATTTAAATTTCTCCGATCCCAACCAGTGAAAACTGGAAATGGCATGGCGAGTGCTCGGATTGCGACGCAAAGCTTTGGCGGGCCGAAATGAGCATACGGCTGCGGTTAGTTTGTGATGCCAAAGGCAGGAAATTGTGTTGAAATTTGGCATGTTAAAGGTGAAATTAGGCCGGAATTTTAACCCGTGCTGGCTTTGAAACAGAGCCACGCGATCAATACGCCTTTTTTGCTACGGAACATGCTCCTCAAAGCGCCACCGCAAGCCGCCGTAGAAATTGAATTGTTGCGGGAGCGGAGCCTGTTCGCCATCCCGCCGTGTTTCTGCGTAATACCCAAGCCGATCTAAATAGATACTGATGACATCCACCCCATGCGGGCTTTGTCCCAAATGCCACGCATAGAAGTTCACCACGGTCGTGGAGATCGTCTTGCGGCGCTCTTCGGTGTTGAAGGCGATGATTTCCCCAATGCTGCGGGTTTCGCAAAAGGGATAAAATAAATATTCGCCGTTGTAGCCGAAATATATCCATCGTTGGGGCAGGGCGGCGATAACGGCATTCATCTCTTGGCTGATATCTGAGGAGGATTTGGCCGCGCGTGGAATTAAGGCGACTTCAGCCGGCAGATCTTCAGGTCGGGCAAATGGACTATTGGCCAGCATCACCGTCTGACGAAACCCTAATTTGATGTGATGGGCGACGGTATGGGTCAGCTCGATATTTTCTTGTGCGAATATAAAAGCAAATGGGCCTTAAGGTGCATGGGCTTTGGCCCAGGTTAAATAGGTCTTGAGCGTTGAGAACTTTATGAAATTGCCTAAATAAAAATTTGCAGTAAAATTCCTGAAATTCACACGCATTGCAAGGGAGGAATTCACGCGGTATCAGCGCCGCACGCATGCCCTGCCGAAAGAGGAATTGACCATGGCCGATACGAAAAAGCTGTTTATCAAGACATATGGCTGTCAGATGAATGTTTACGACAGCGAGCGAATGGCCGAAACTCTTGGCGCCGAGGGCTACGTACAGACAGATACGGCCGATGATGCAGATATGATCTTGCTAAATACCTGCCACATTCGTGAGAAGGCCGCCGAGAAAATCTATTCTGAATTGGGCAAGTTTCGCGGATTAAAAACCGAAAATCCGAGTTTGAAAATTGGCGTTGCCGGCTGCGTGGCTCAGGCGGAAGGGGCGGAGATTATCCGCCGTCAGCCGATGGTTGATCTGGTGGTGGGCCCGCAATCCTATCACAAATTGCCTCAGATGGAGGCGCGGGTACGAAGCGGAAAGCGCGCTCTGGATACGGATTTTCCCGAGGAAGATAAATTTGACCATCTCGGCAGCCGACCCAAGGCCAAGCGTGGCCCGACCGCGTTTTTAACCGTGCAGGAAGGTTGTGATAAATTTTGCGCCTTTTGCGTTGTGCCCTACACGCGCGGCGCCGAGGTGAGCCGTCCCGCAGAGCGCGTCATGGCAGAGGCCACGGATTTGGTGGCGCGCGGCGTGCGAGAAATCACGCTTCTCGGCCAGAATGTGAATGCCTATCACGGGCACGCGGGCGGTTTGGCCGGGTTAATCTGGCAATTGTCCGAGATTGACCAGCTGGAGCGTATTCGTTTTACCACCAGCCATCCCAATGACATGGATGACGCATTGATTGAGGCTCATGGCACCTGTGACAAGCTGATGCCTTATCTACATCTTCCCGTGCAATCTGGCAGTGATCGTATTTTGAAAGCCATGAACCGCAAACACACGCGTGAGAGTTATTTTGCATTGGTCGACCGGATCCGTAGCGCCCGGCCTGACTTGCTTTTGTCGGGGGACTTCATTGTTGGCTTCCCCGGTGAAACGAACCAGGACTTTGAGGACACTTTGGCTCTTGTGCGCCGAGTGGGTTACGGGCAGGCCTATTCCTTCAAATATTCCGCGCGTCCCGGAACGCCCGCGGCGGAACGTGCCGAAGTGCTGCCTGAAGTGGCCGCCGCCCGTCTGCAAGAGCTGCAATCGCTTTTGACTGAACAACAACGCGCGGCGCAAGCGGCTATGGTGGGGCGCGAGGTGAAGGTTCTTTTTGAAAAGAAAGGCCGCCGCGCTGGACAGTTGATTGGAAAATCTGAGTATCTCCACGCGGTCCATGCGGTGGTGCCTGATCACATGATTGGGCAAGTCATCCCCGTCCGCATCGTAAAGAACATGACCAATTCGCTCACAGGGCAGGTTGTGGACCCGGGCGCGCTTGGGCACGAATGATCTGTTGTTTTGCTTATTTTGTTTGCCCAGGGCCTTTCTCTCGCGAGAATCGCGCTATAGTCTGAGCTAGAAGCAAGACCTATTTAGGGGACATCCTTGGCAGAAGACGCCGTAACAGCCGCCGCTGTACAAAACGAATCCCGGATTGAATTTCCGAATAACCGTCTGTTGGCAGAGCTCTGTGGGGAATTTGACCGCAATCTTACTACTATAGAGACGCATCACGCCATTCAAATCGTGCGCCGGGGCAATCAATTGCTCTTGGTCGGCGATGCGGATGGGGCGGTACAGGCCTCCGCGATTTTGCAATCGCTCTACACCCGACTTGAGCAAGGGCGGCCTGTGACACCGGCGGATGTGATCGCTGAACTCAGGATGAACATGGCTGGAGCAGACGCCGCAAGCGCCGATCAACAGATGGAAATGTTCCGTGGCGGTGCTGTGGAGATCAAAACCCGTAAAAAGCTGGTAGAACCGCGAACGGAGGCGCAAAAGGCCTATGTCGAGGCCTTGTTCAAAAACGAGATGTCTTTTGGCATTGGGCCAGCCGGCACAGGCAAGACCTATTTGGCCGTAGCCGTGGGCGTGTCGATGTTTATCACCGGCCGGGTGGATAAGATTATTCTGTCACGCCCTGCGGTGGAAGCGGGGGAGCGTTTGGGATTTTTACCGGGCGATATGAAGGAAAAAGTTGATCCTTACATGCAGCCGCTCTATGATGCGTTGAATGACTTTCTACCCGCCAAACAAATGGCGAAATTGATGGAAGATAAGGCGATAGAGATTGCGCCTTTGGCCTTCATGCGCGGCCGGACCCTCGCGAATGCTTTTGTGGTATTGGATGAGGCGCAAAACGCGACCTCAATGCAGATGAAGATGTTCCTGACCCGTTTGGGCGAGGGAAGCCGTATGGTGATCACGGGCGACCGCACACAGATTGATTTGCCGCGCGGTGTCCAATCGGGGCTGGCCGACGCGGAGCGTCTGTTATCAAACATCCCGAAAATCAGCTTCAATTATTTCACCTCAAAAGATGTGGTGCGTCATCCCTTGGTGGCGGCGGTTATTGAAGCTTATGATGCGGATGGCGCATGAGCCTGAGCTTTGAGTTCGTTTTGGAAGATACTCGTTGGCAGGTACAAGATCTGGGGGCGATCGGCACCAAATTAGGCGCGGTTATACCGCAATATCTGTCACTTCCAACGCAGTGCAGCGCTGTTGTGATGGCCTGTGACGACGCGCAGATTGCCCAGCTGAACAAAGATTTCCGTGGCAAGCCCCAGCCGACGAATGTGCTGTCTTGGCCCTCTGAAGAGTTATCTATGCAGCAGCCTGGAGCGCAGCCTAAACAGGCGTTGGACCCTGAATTGGGTGATATTGCGATCGCCTATGAGACCTGTGTCCGTGAATCGCACGAGGCTGGGCTTGCATTTGTTGATCACCTGACCCATCTTTTGCTACATGGGTTATTGCATCTTCTGGGTTATGATCACATAGACGATGCAGATGCTGATGTGATGGAAGGTCTTGAAATTAAAATGCTTGCAAGCCTTGGTATTTCCAACCCTTATATAATGTATGACGCAACACAATGATTGGTGATATGCCACAAAGTGATGATACGGCCGGCGGCTCTGAGACTGCCGAAGACCCTTCGAGTAGACAGACACAAGCGCTGGACTTTTGGGATCGTTTGAAATGGGCCTTCGTTGGCGGCCGTTTGCCGGAAATGAATGCTTCTGAATTTTCCCAACCCTCGGGCGAAGAAATTATCCCCGGAATCTGGAACCTGCGGCAATTGCGGGTGGAGGATGTGATGGTGCCCAAGGCGGATATTAAATCTGTGCCTGTGACCATCACGAAAGAAGACTTGGTGCATGTATTTCGCAACACAGGTTTGACGCGTTTACCCGTCTACAATCGAACTTTGGATACACCCCTTGGGTTTGTGCATTTGAAAGATTTAGCCCTCAAACACGGGTTCAACGGCTCTGGCGGGCGTTTGGCGCTTAAATCTATGCTGCGGCCTTTGTTGTTTGTGCCGCCCTCTATGCCGCTTGGCATATTGCTCACCAAAATGCAGGCTGACCGTATTCATATGGCCTTGGTGATCGATGAATATGGTGGCACGGATGGGCTGGTCACTATTGAAGATTTAATCGAACAGGTGATTGGCGAGATTGAGGATGAACATGATCCTGCAGAAGGTGACTTTTGGGTTGTCGAAAAACCGGGTAGTTACCTGGCGCAGGCCAAGACACCATTAGATGAGTTTCAGCAAGAGATTGGCCGAAACCTGTCTGAGGTCGAACAGGTGGATCCCGAAGAGGTCGACACGCTGGGCGGGTTGGTCTTTATGCTGCTAGGCCGCGTGCCCGCGCGGGGTGAGGTCATTAAACACCCCGCTGGGGTGGAGTTTGAAATCATAGACGCAGATCCGAGGCGGGTCAAAAGGCTAAGAGCCCATGTCCGTGCCATCACGACCTCATAAGCTATGGGCGCAAGCGCCAGCATGGGCACAATGGGTCTTGATTGTTGTGGCTGGTGGGTTTGCCGGTCTGGGGCAGGCTCCGGTAGATCAGCCGGCCCTGACGCTTATTGGGCTGGCCTTTGGATTTTGGATCATTCGCCCCGAGACCTCTCTGTCGCATTTCTGGCGCGGTTGGAGCCTAGGGTTTGGCTATTTTTTGGTATCTTTGGCGTGGATTGTTGAGCCTTTCTTAGTAGAAGGCCGGGGCGCCGCATGGCTTGCACCCTTTGCCCTGCTGGCCATGGCGGGTGGCTTGGCCCTGTTTTGGGGCGGTGCCTTTACGTTAATACGCGGGCGCTTGGGGCTTTGGGCCTGTATGGCGTTATTGCTCGCCGAAATTGCCCGCTCCTACCTATTTACTGGATTTCCTTGGGCTTTGCTGGGCTATGTATGGATTGACACGCCCGCCTATCAAATGGCCGCTATTATTGGGCCCCATGGCCTGAGTCTTTTGACGTTGGTTTTGGCGGCACTTATTGCCTGGGCGCGCGCGATGCCTAGACTGGTTGTTTTGACCTCAACCCTCGCTTTGCCCTTTGTGCCCGTGCCGGGACTTGACAATCGCCCGACAGGTGAGGGCCGACCTATTGTGCGTTTGATCCATCCAAATGTCGCCCAGGAAAATAAATGGAACCCGGACAAGATGGAGGCAATCTATCAAAGGCATTTATCCCTTACCCATGCCGGTCCTGCGGTTGATCTCATTATTTGGCCCGAAACTTCGGTCTATCTGCCCATTGACTGGGCCCGGCGAGCGATTGCCGGCGTGGCGCAAGGCGCGCATGTTGTGGTTGGCTATCAAAGCCGCAACCCGGCGGGCCAATATTTCAACACTCTGGGCGTGGTGACGCCACAAGCCGAGTTGCAGGACGAATATCACAAGACCCGTTTGGTGCCCTTCGGTGAATATGTGCCATTTGGCCATTTGGCCGCGCTCTTTGGGCATGATTTTCCGGAGTTTTCTGCCGGCAGGGGCCCGGCACATATAGATATTGACGGCATTGGGCGGATCCAGCCGTTGATCTGTTATGAAGGTATTTTTCCGCAATTTGTCGGGCGCGGGGAGGTGCGCCCCGATCTGCTGATCTTGATTACCAATGATGGCTGGTTCGGCGCGGGGCAGGGCCCGGCGCAGCATTTTGCTCAGGCGCGCGCGCGCGCCATCGAACTTGGCCTGCCAATGCTGCGTGTGGCCAATCGGGGCGTCACCGCATTGATTGATCCTTGGGGGCGGTCAAGGGAGCGGTTGGATCTTCACGAGCGTGGGGCGCTGGATGCGCCGATACCCAAACCCCGCGCGGCTACTTTTTACGCGAAAAATCCTTGGATTGGCGTGTTGATCCTTGTTGGACTCTTGGCTCTGGGTGCTTTTATCCGTGCAAAGGTGAATTTGTCATTGACGCCTCTTGGTGGGACTTTTAGACAGCCCTAGTTGCAACGGCTTCCTGGCGCAGCATTAACTTTACCGGAGCACTTCCCATGGCAAGATCAAATTATATTTTTACCTCAGAATCTGTTTCTGAAGGGCATCCTGATAAAGTTTGCGACCAAATTTCTGATGCTGTACTCGACGCTTTCTTGACCGAAGAACCGGAGGCGCGGGTGGCGGCTGAAACATTCGCCACCACAAACCGGATCGTGATCGGCGGCGAAGTTGGATTGAGTGACAAAGAAAAACTGTCGCACCACATGGGGCAGATCGAGCAAATCGCTCGGGATTGCATCAAAGACATCGGTTATGAGCAAGATAAGTTTCATTGGAAAACCGTTGAGGTAACCAATCTTTTGCATGAACAATCGGCCCATATTGCCCAAGGGGTGGATGCTGGCGTGGATAAGGATGAGGGGGCTGGTGACCAAGGGATTATGTTTGGCTATGCCACCACAGAGACCCCAGAGCTTATGCCCGCGCCCATCCAATATTCTCACGCGATTTTACGGCGTTTGGCCGATGCGCGCAAAGACGGCAGTGCGCCGGACCTTGGACCGGATGCCAAGTCACAATTGTCTTTGCGTTATGAGAACGGCAAACCGGTTGAGATCATGTCGATTGTATTGTCGACACAGCACCGGTCTGAAGATCAAGACAGCGCCTATATCCGCGGAATTGTAGAGCCCCATATCCGTGAGGTCGTGCCAGCAGAATGGATCACAGCGAAAACGGAATGGTGGGTCAATCCAACTGGTACTTTTGTGATTGGTGGCCCCGATGGCGATGCCGGTTTGACGGGCCGCAAGATTATTGTCGATACCTATGGTGGCGCAGCTCCACATGGTGGCGGCGCATTCTCTGGCAAGGATCCCACCAAAGTGGATCGTTCGGCGGCCTATGCGGCACGCTATTTGGCCAAAAATATCGTAGCGGCAGGCATGGCTGGGCGCTGTAGCCTGCAATTGTCCTATGCTATTGGTGTGTCTAAACCTTTGTCGATTTACGTGGACACCTACGGCACCGCTCAAGTTCCTGAAGAGGCGATCGAACGGGCGGTTGCGCAATCAATGGATCTTACGCCGCGCGGCATTCGCGAGCATTTGGGCTTGAACAAGCCGATATATCAACGGACCGCAGCCTATGGGCACTTTGGCCGCGCGCCTGAGGCCGATGGTGGCTTTAGCTGGGAAAAGATTGATCTGGTTGAAGCGCTGAAAAAAGCTGTGTAGGTGCAGGGGCGCTCGAGCGGGCCCTGATAAGTTACCAATCGGGTGCGCGCAGGCGCACCCTTTTTTGTGAGAGACGGGCTATGGAACATCGAAATTTTTATGGGCGCATCAAAGGCAAGGCTCTCAATGCCGCGCAAGAGCGTTACCTGGAAGAAGATTTGCCCAAGCTCAGCGTCGGCGGGATATCCCGCACGGATAATCCCGAGCGCAGCCTGCTCGATATGCAGCAGGTCGCGGCGGGAAAGCCGCTCTGGCTGGAAATTGGGTTCGGCGGTGGCGAGCATTTGGTGCATCAGGCCATGGCCAATCCTGAGATTCAGTTTCTTGGCGTAGAACCCTATGTCAACGGCGTGGCAATGTTGCTGGGTAAAATGCGCAAGGCTGGCGTGGAGAATATAAAACTGCACATGGGCGACGCCCGCGATCTTATGGATGTTTTGCCAGAGCGGAGTGTGAGCAAGGCGTTCCTGCTCTATCCCGATCCCTGGCCAAAACTGCGCCACCACCGTCGGCGATTTGTCACGCCGGAGCATTTGGAGCCTCTAAGTCGCTGCCTAATGCAGGGTGCTGAGTTTCGCGTGGCTACAGATATTGAGGATTATGTGCGTCAAACTTTGCAGGAAGTCCCAAAGGTGGGCTTTGACTGGCTCGCAGAAGCGTCAGACGATTGGCGCACGCCTTGGGGAGATTGGATCTCAACGCGGTATGAGCAAAAGGCCCTGCGCGAAGGCCGGCGGCCGCATTATTTAACGTTCCGAAAATCCTAAACAGACCCGTGCTCAGCTGTAGACCTCGCTTGGCTGGGACGCTATTACTTTGTCAACTTAAAAGGGGACGAATATGTCAGGCCACGGTGCAGCAATTCCAATGACATCGCACAAATCTGGCCCGTTGCGGGGCCAAGCAGATGTGCCGGGGGATAAATCTATCTCGCATCGTTCGCTGATCCTCGGGGCGCTCAGCCTCGGCGAGACCCGCATCCAAGGGCTGCTCGAAGGCGATGATGTGCTGGACACCGGCAAGGCGATGCAGACCTTCGGTGCTGAGGTCATCAATCATGGCGGCGGCTCCTGGTCGGTGCATGGGGTCGGGGTTGGCGGATTTGCCGAGCCCAATCAGGTGATTGATTGTGGTAACTCGGGCACTGGGGTGCGGTTGATTATGGGGGCCATGGCCACATCTCCGATCACAGCTACGTTTACTGGTGATGGCAGTTTGAACAAGCGCCCAATGGGCCGGGTGACAGATCCTTTGACACTCTTTGGGGCGCAGTCTCATGGTCGCTCTGAGGGGCGCTTGCCGCTTACACTTATCGGGGCTGCGCAGCCGTTGCCGGTGCGATACGAGGTGCCGATGCCCTCTGCACAGGTGAAATCCGCGGTGCTTTTGGCGGGTTTGAATGCGCCGGGCCAGACGGTTGTGATTGAGAAAGAGGCCACGCGGGATCACACCGAACGGATGTTGGTGGGGTTTGGCGCTGAGCTGACGGTGGAAGAAACCGATGCGGGCCGGGTGATCACCCTCACTGGCCAGCCGGAATTGGGCCCGCAGGATATCACTGTGCCGCGTGATCCTTCGTCGGCGGCCTTTCCGGTCTGTGCCGCATTGATCGTAGAAGGCTCTGAGGTCCTTGTGCCCAATATTGGCCTCAATCCCACCCGGGCCGGTTTGTTCTACAGCCTGCAAGAGATGGGTGCGGATCTGACATTTGAGAACATGCGCGAGGAAGGCGGCGAGCCTGTGGCTGACTTGCGCGCGAAATATTCCCCAGATATGCAGGGTATCGAGGTGCCGCCAGAGCGAGCGGCTTCTATGATTGATGAATATCCAATTCTATCGGTGGTGGCGAGTTTTGCGCGTGGCGTGACCCGGATGCACGGTGTCAAAGAGCTGCGCGTAAAGGAAAGCGACCGGATCGAAGCCATGGCGACGGGGCTGCGCGCGGCGGGGGTCACAGTGGACGAGGGTCCCGACTGGTGGCATGTGCTTGGGCAGGGCGGCGCGGTGAAAGGTGGCGCTTTAGCCGCGACACATCTCGATCACCGCATTGCAATGTCGTTTTTGATTTTGGGGATGGGCGCAACCGAGGGTATGTCGATTGACGACGGTGGGCCAGTTGCCACTTCTTTCCCTATATTTGAGCCGCTCATGACACAATTGGGTGCGTCCATTTCGCGGATGGCGCAATGAGTGCGGAGATAAAGGGCAGCTGCCTTTGCGGCCAAATTCGTTTCACCACTCCCGGGCCTCTGCGGCCGGTGATCGCTTGCCATTGCACCCAATGTCGGAAAACAACGGGTCATTTTGTGGCTGCGACCTCGGTGCTGCGCACAGGTGTCACGGGCGCGCCGCGCTGGTATGCCTCGTCTTCCCAAGCGTGCTGTGGGTTTTGTGCCAAGTGTGGCAGCCAATTGTTTTGGGACGGAAAAGGCACGCATCTTTCAATTTTTGCCGGCAGTATCGACGGCGCCACGGGCGTCAAAATGGCTGGGCATATTTTTTGTGCAGATAAAGGCGATTACTACGAAATTGCTAATGGATTGCCTCAGGCGGCAGCAGAGGACCCTGTGTTGACCACGCGGGTCGATAGCGCCGAGGTAAAACCGTGAGCCTATTGATTGCCATAGATGGGCCGGCAGCAGCGGGAAAAGGCTCAATCAGCCGCGCGATTGCAAAACATTTTGGCATGGCACATTTAGATACCGGATTGCTATACCGTGCCGTCGGAGCACAGGTATTGAAAGGGGCAAAACCATTACAGGCTGCCCAGCATTTGCAGGCAGAGGATCTAAACGGCCCTGAGCTGCGTAGTGATACTGTGGCCCAAGCGGCGTCCAAAGTGGCTGCCCTGCCTGGGGTGCGGGTGGAGTTGGTTGAATTCCAGCGCCGCTTTGCCCGTCGCACTGGCGGCGCGGTTTTGGATGGGCGTGATATTGGCACAGTTATTTTGCCAGATGCCGATGTGAAGCTTTTTATCACCGCCAGTGCCGAAGTGCGCGCAGAGCGGCGTTATAAAGAGTTTCTAGACAGCGGTGTTAAGACCACCCTTGAGCAGGTGTTGACAGATGTGATCGCGCGCGACGCCCGCGACAAGTCTCGCAGTGCTGCGCCCTTATTGGCCGCAGAAGATGCTGTGCTGATTGATACCTCTGATTTGAGTTTGAGTGCGGCGATTGCGCAGGCCATTGCTGCTGTTGAAAAGGATCACCCGCATGAAAAATCGTAGCTTTCCCCATACGGGTGCAACAACATCCCGGTTGGGTATTGGCGCCATGTCTTTTTCCAATTTTTATGGTGAGGTAAGCCGCGATGAAGTGTTTGCGATCTTAGATGCTGCCCAGGAATTCGGTGTGAGCCATATTGATACAGCCAGTGTCTATGGCATGGGCGGTTCAGAGCGCCATATTGGTGCCTATCTTGCAGAAAATCCGCAGGCGCGGTCGTTCTTTCACATTGCCAGCAAGGGCGGAATAACAGACCGCAAAGATCCAAACCGATTGTTCAACAATGAAGAGTCCTATCTTGCGGAGCAGCTGGACAATAGCCTGGAGCGGCTTGGAGTGGAGCAAATTGATCTATATTATGTCCACCGCCGCGATCCCTCTGTTCCTATTGAAGAGGTCACCCAAACCCTTGCAGGCTTCGTAAAGTTGGGCAAAATTGGTGGTTTCGGGTATTCAGAAATTTCTCCGACCTCGCTTAGGGCGGCCCATGCGGTGCACCCAGTGGCGGCGCTTCAGTCGGAATATTCTCTCTCTACGCGCACGCCGGAACTGGGAATATTGCAAACCTGCGCCGAGCTTAGCACAACGTTCGTGGCCTTCTCGCCGGTTGGACGAAGTCTGCTGACTGACTCGCCCCATGGGCACGAGGCGGCGCAATCCATGCCGTTTTTGGCTAAAAATCCGCGCTTTATGGAGCCAAATCTGAGCATGAATATCAAAGCGGCCGCACCGTTTCGCGCTCTAGCGGCGCAGATGGGTTTGACAGCAGCGGGCCTGGCTATTGCTTGGTGTTTGGCCAAAGGGGACCATATCTTGCCCATTCCTGGCACGCGCAATCTTGACCATTTCAAGGCGCTTGTTGCCGGAGCAAATTATGGCTTGAGCGCAGAGGAGCTGGCGGCGGTTGAAGCTGCGCTCCCCATGGGCTGGATCAATGGGGATCGCTATTCTGAAGCACAATGGGCCGGGCCGGAGCGCTATGCCTAGGGCGCTTAGGCCTTTTTGCGCGCATAGAGAGCTGACAGCGCGGCGTTGAACTCTTGCACGGGCATCTCATGGGCCAAGGCCCGGCGGCAGAGCGCAGCTGGGGTTGTGGGAGCCAGGCCGCCGATGGGCGGATCAGTGTCGAGGTTTGTTGGAAAAGAATATCCCTCCGCACAGGCAGAAATTGCCGCATCAACCTGCGGCGCTGAGAGGCCATGATCCCGGCGCGCAAGTACCTCATAGAGTTGATGGGTCATGCTCTGGCGGTCCAAATTTTCCAAAGCGCGTCCATAGGCTGAAGAGACCTGCAGCAGATTGGCCATGCGCTGAATATCTGGGCTCACATTCGCGCCACCGGCATGGTAGAGAGCTGGATTGAAAAACAGGGCATCGCCTTTTTTGAGCGGCACTTGCACGAAATTTTCCTCAAAGAAGGCGCGAAATTCTGGCATGGTGAAGGCCAGATAGCCATGGCGATAGCGTTGACTAAATGGCAAAAGCTTGGTTGGCCCGCTTTCAATTGGCATATCCACATGCGCTATCGCTCCTTGCAGCGTCAACACGGGAGAGAGGTCATGCACATGGGCCGGATAGCGCGCGGCGATCTCGCGCGGTTGAAATCCAAGGTGATAATCCCGATGCGGGCTTTGTGCCGCACCGCTTGGGCGGACCAGATTTACTTGCGCAGTCATCTGATAGTTTGGTCCAAGCCAAGCCTCACAGACCGCATCAATCGCCAGATTTCCGAAATATTGCGCAAAGACTTTAGGGTCATGCTGGCAAAGTTTTTGCGCGGAATTCCAGATACGGTCATTGGCGCCGGAGGCCGCAAAGTGATCGGCCTTCTCGCCTTGAGCGGCTTTTTCATCAGCGATGATACGTTCATAGATCGTACTGGCTGCGTCAATGCTACGGGTGTCTTGATAGGCATTCTTCAGCAGTAACACCCCAGCGGAATTGAGAAACACATGCGCCCATTCGGCTTTCAGGGCATGGTTGTCGCCGGTGAGATCTAACTGCGTGACATCATAGATTGGGATGTCATTTTGGATATCATGGGCCTTCGGCACCTCTTGCGGGGTGAGGCTACGGGTCACTTGCTGGGTAAACTCTGCCAGATTGCAGTCATCTGAGGAAAGATAGGCTTGCATCACGCGCTCCTTTTTAGTGGTTGCGTGCAGCTTACTCAGAAATGGCTTGTGAACTCCCTCAAAACACCTCAAAAATACCTCAATGAAACATCCTTTCCCCCTAAAAGAGATTGCTTTGCAATCAGGCCTGAGTTTGGCCACGATCGATCGCGCATTGCATGGGCGCGCGCATGTCAGCGCACAAACGGCGCGGCGTGTGCAAGCAGCGATTGTGGAGTTGACGCGGCAAGAGGGGCAATTGGCTGCGCGGGGGCGGCGGATGTTCATCGATATTGTGGTCGAAGCGCCCAGAAGGTTTTCTGATGAGCTGCGCCGGGCTGCAAACCAAGTTCTGCCGAAATTTGCGCCCGCGGTCATTCGGCCACGATTTCACTTTGCAGAAGATATCGGACCGTGCAAAACCGTGGCAATTCTGTCAAATATTGCCAAGCGAGGCAGTCAGGGCATTGTGCTCAAGGCGCAGAATGTGGCGCCAATTCGCGCTGAGATTGACCGGCTGATCGAACTTAAGATACCAGTGGTGACAGTCTTTACCGATTGCCCTGATAGCGCGCGTTTGGCCTATGTCGGGTTGAACAATGCTAATGCGGGACGCACCGCCGCCTATCTTTTTGCCCAATGGGTGCAAGGTCGCAGCGGTGCTGTATTGACCACGACATCGCGCCGGCAGTTTCAAGGTGAAGAGGCGCGGGCGCAGGCCTTCTCGGCTGAAATGGCGCGGTTGTGCCCGCAGGTGAGCCTGCGCGAGGCAAGTGGTGGTGCAGGATTGGCGCTCGGGACGGCGGCGCAGATCCGTCAGGCGGTGCGTGGATTGAATCATCTCCTCGGTGTTTATTCAATGGGTGGGGCCAATGCGGCCATTTTGTCGACGCTGGGCATTGCGCAGCTGGAGCCGGAGTTTTTCATTGCCCATGACTTGGACCGTGAAAACCGCAGTCTGCTGCGTCAGGGCCGGCTGGCATTCGTGTTGCATCATGACCTTCGCGCAGATCTCGACCAAGCGTTCCAACAGATTACCTCTTATCACAAGCTGCGCCCACCGGTCTTGGCGCAGGGCACCGCGGACGTGCAAATCATCACACCCGCGAATTGTCCCCGCGAATGACCGTTATGGTGTTGCTATATTTCGTGCCGGTCCGTTAGGTACATGGCGTCTGAATATATGACAGCCAGGGATATATAGTAGCTTTGCTGCAGTTGTTTTTTGACCGCAGCTGCGATTGTGTCGCGCTGGGCGCGCGTGAAACCCGCATCTCGATGCGGTTTGGAAAGCATTGAAATCTCGATCAACAAATGGGTGTGGTTGCCGGCCTCGGCCGGATAGCTGCGACATTTGCAATCACCGGAGCCGGAATCATAGGCCAGAATGGTTTGTTTGATGGCCTCGAACATGGCTTGTGGGTCGAATGAAAGATCTGGCGAATATTTCAGATCGGCATGTGGCACAGTAAGATCCTTTCGAGGAGCATTACACCGGTGGTCGGCCCTTGCAAGATAGGAATTTTGCCCCTATACGCAGCTCTGTCCAAACGGCGGCAACAGTCGTGGATTGTGATCATCGCAGCAGGGTCGGCTATCACCGGCCCTTCTTGGTGTTCGTGGTCCGATTTGCTTCATAGGACCAATGCAACTCAAGACCGGCGGAGACAACCGCACGGCCAGAAACATAAACGTAAGGAATTAACGCCACATGGCAAGCGTAACAATGGAAGAATTTGAAGCCCTTTTGCAAGAAAGCTTCGAGATTGACACGCCCGAAGAGGGCACAGTGGTCAAAGGCAAAGTCATCGCAATCGAAGCGGGCCAAGCCATCATCGACGTCGGCTACAAAATGGAAGGCCGAGTAGATATTAAGGAATTTGCAGATCCAGGAGAAGCTCCCGTCATCTCTGTGGGTGACATGGTCGAAGTCTTCTTGCGTGCGGCAGAAAATGCCAAGGGCGAGGCTGTAATCAGTCGTGAAATGGCCCGTCGTGAAGAAGCCTGGGATCGTCTTGAAAAAGCCTATGCAGACGAAGTGCGCGTTGATGGCGCAATCTTTGGCCGTGTCAAAGGCGGCTTTACCGTGGATCTTGGTGGTGCTGTGGCCTTCTTGCCTGGCAGTCAAGTTGACGTGCGCCCTGTGCGTGATGCCGGCCCATTGATGGGGCTCAAGCAGCCGTTCCAGATTTTGAAAATGGACCGTCGCCGGGGCAACATCGTTGTATCACGCCGTGCGATCTTGGAAGAATCACGTGCCGAGCAGCGCGCTGAAGTGATCGGCAAATTGGCTGAAGGTGATAGTGTGGACGGTGTGGTGAAAAACATCACAGAATATGGTGCCTTTGTGGATCTGGGCGGTGTAGACGGTCTGTTGCACGTCACTGACATGGCCTGGCGCCGCGTCAACCACCCGTCTGAAATCCTGACAATTGGGGAGACTGTGAAAGTCCAAGTTGTCAAAATCAACAAAGAAACCCATCGTATCAGCCTAGGCATGAAACAGTTGATGGACGATCCATGGGATATCGTCAGCGTGAAATACCCACTGGAGTCACAACATAAAGGCCGCGTGACAAATATTACCGATTACGGTGCGTTTGTTGAGCTGGAAGCGGGCGTTGAAGGTTTGGTTCACGTGTCTGAGATGTCTTGGACCAAGAAGAACGTACACCCAGGCAAAATTGTATCAACGTCGCAAGAGGTTGATGTGATGGTTCTGGAAATTGATGGCGTGAAACGCCGTGTATCCTTGGGCCTGAAGCAAACACAGCGCAACCCGTGGGAAGTCTTTGCAGAGCAGCACCCTGAGGGTAGCCAAGTGGAAGGTGAAGTCAAAAATATCACTGAATTTGGTTTGTTCATCGGTCTCGAGGGTGAGATAGATGGTATGGTTCACCTGTCAGATCTGACATGGGAAGGCCGCGGTGAAGATGCGATTGGCGATTATCGCAAAGGTGACATGGTCCAGGCCGTTGTCTCTGAAGTGGATGTGGAAAAAGAGCGTATTAGCCTGTCGGTCAAAGCCCTGGGTGGCGATAAATTCGCAGATGCGGTTGGCGGCGTGAAGCGTGGTGCAATCATCACTGTTGAAGTCACAGCGATCGAAGATGGCGGTGTCGAAGTCGAATATGAAGGCATGAAGTCCTTCATTCGTCGTTCTGATCTGTCACGAGATCGTGCAGAGCAACGTCCAGATCGCTTTGGCATCGGTGATAAAGTAGACGTTCGCGTCACAAATATCGATGCGAAAACACGTCGTCTTGGTCTGTCGATCAAAGCGCGTGAGATTGCGGAAGAGAAAGAAGCCGTTGAGCAATACGGGTCTTCCGACTCAGGCGCGTCTTTAGGTGATATTCTGGGCGCCGCGCTCAAATCTGACGAATAGCTATCGGTTAGTGAAAAAAAATTGAAAAGTCCCGCTTTGGCGGGATTTTTTTTTGGGTTCAAGGTCCTGATTTACATCAAAAAGACTAGGTTGTCTTCTTACGAAGACCTTTTTTGCCATAATTTCTCATCCAAATTACCAAGTTTTCAGTTTTTTCACATATTGCCAAAACAATAGGTTCACATCCGGGATGGTTTTCCTGTAGCGTGTACATGGGGCTTGGGTGGCTCATGACTTTTACAGTTTCGAGGGGGACATTATGATTCGTTCAGAATTGGTTCAAAAACTGGTGGATGAAAATCCGCATCTTCATCAGCGTGACGTTGAGAAAATCGTAAGTACTATTTTTGAAGAAATTATAAATACGATGGCCGAGGGCGATCGCGTTGAGCTGCGTGGTTTTGGAGCCTTTTCTGTGAAAAAGCGTGATCCTCGTATTGGCCGAAATCCGCGGACGGGCGAGTCTGTTGCCGTTGAAGAAAAGTATGTTCCGTTTTTCAAAACAGGCAAGCTTTTAAGAGACCGCCTAAACGGGAAGTAAAATGCGCTATCTGCGGTATATGGTTTTGGGCTCTATTGCGATCAGTTTGATTGTCTTCGCCCTGGCCAACAGAGGGGCTGTGCGTTTAACGCTCTTGCCGGATCCCCTCGGTGAGCTGGTAGGTTTCAATGTGCAATTGCAAGTCCCACTTTTCGTGGTTATCTTCCTTGGCGTGACCCTGGGCCTTTTGATTGGCTTTCTTTGGGAGTGGCTGCGGGAGATGAAGTACCGAAACGCTGCGCGAAGCGAACATGTTCAGGTCGTGCGCTTGGAGCGTGAGGTGACTAAATTGAAAGCAACGTCTGCTGATAAAGACAAAGATGAAATTTTGGCGCTTTTGGACGAAGTTTCATGAAGGTGCGCGCCAAGCTTTGCGGCTTGACCACACAGGACGACATAGATGCTGCTGCAACCGCAGGGGCAGCCTACATAGGTTTAGTTTTTTTTGAGAAATCCCCTCGCAATGTTGCAATTGAGACGGCGCGTAGCTTGGCTCTGCATGCGCCCGTAGGCTTGGCGAAAGTTGCATTGGTGGTGAATGCTGACGATGCGGCTCTTGATTGCATTACCGCTTCTGTTCCGCTCGACATGCTGCAACTTCATGGCGTGGAAAGCCCGGAGCGCGTGGCGGCCGTGAAAGCGCGCTACGGCTTGCCGGTGATGAAGGCCCTGGGAATAGCATCAGGTGACGATGTGGCCCGAGCGCAGCTTTATGCAGGCGTGGCCGATCAATTGCTTTTGGACGCGAAACCGGCAGAGGGAGATGCGTTGCCGGGGGGCAATGGTTTGTCTTTCGACTGGCGCCTGCTTGAGGGTGAAAGCTGGTCCGTACCTTGGATGCTGGCCGGTGGTCTGACACCTGACAATGTGGCCGAGGCGGTACACTGTTGCGCTGCGCGGCAGGTCGATGTGAGTTCGGGCATTGAAACGGCGCCTGGCCAAAAAAGTGCCGAGCTGATGGCGAAATTTGTCTCTGAAGCCAACAGGTAAAGCATCGGAAAATTGCGACCGGCTCTTTACCTTAGAAGGGCAGGGCGCTACCTCTTGGGTGGGGCTCGCAAGGGAGAAAACTATGGCCGACGATCTGCTCAACAGCTTTACTACAGGACCGGATGAACAGGGTCGTTTTGGCGATTTTGGGGGGCGGTTTGTCTCAGAAACCTTAATGCCGCTGATCTTGGATCTTGAACAGCAATATGAATATGCCAAGACAGATGACAGCTTTTGGGAAGAGATGAATGATCTTTGGACTAATTATGTTGGCCGGCCCAGCCCATTATATTATGCGGAGCGTTTGACTGAGCATTTGGGCGGCGCGAAAATCTATCTGAAACGGGATGAGCTTAACCACACAGGCGCGCATAAAATCAATAATGTCTTGGGCCAAATTATCTTGGCCCGCCGTATGGGAAAAAGCCGAATTATCGCAGAAACTGGTGCGGGTCAGCACGGGGTGGCCACCGCTACGGTCTGTGCCAAATTTGGCTTGAAATGTGTGGTCTATATGGGTGCGCATGATGTCGAGCGCCAAGCGCCAAATGTGTTTCGAATGAAGCTTTTGGGAGCAGAAGTCGTACCGGTCACTTCCGGTCGCGGCACATTGAAAGACGCCATGAATGACGCGCTGCGCGATTGGGTGACCAATGTGGAGGATACATTCTACTGCATCGGCACGGTCGCAGGTCCCCACCCCTATCCCGCGATGGTACGGGACTTCCAAGCTATTATCGGCAAAGAAGCGCGCGTACAGATGCTGCAGCAGGAAGGGCGCCTGCCGGATACATTGATTGCCGCCATCGGCGGCGGCTCAAATGCCATGGGGCTGTTCTATCCCTTCCTCAATGACGGTTCGGTGGGGATCATCGGGGTCGAAGCTGGGGGTAAAGGCGTGAACGCCAAGATGGAGCATTGCGCCTCGCTGACTGGTGGGCGTCCCGGTGTCCTGCATGGCAATCGCACCTATTTATTGCAGGACGATGATGGGCAAATTTTGGAGGGGTTCTCGATTTCTGCGGGGCTTGATTACCCTGGTATTGGTCCAGAACATGCGTGGCTGCACGATATCGGCCGGGCGGAATATGTCTCGATCACTGATGTAGAAGCGCTGGGAGCCTTCCAGCTATGCTGTGAACTTGAAGGCATTATTCCAGCTTTGGAGCCAAGCCATGCTTTGGCCCATGTGGTGAAAATAGCGCCTGCATTGCCAGCTGATCACCTGATTTGCATGAACATGTGCGGACGCGGTGACAAGGATATCTTTACCGTGGCGGCTGCTTTGGGAATCGAGATGAACACTGGGGCCTAGCCCCAGGTCTCTTGGCGGCCTCTATTTGGGCGTTGAATAGAGCCGCAGGATTTCAATTGGAACAATGTCCAAAGCCTTTTGATGGGTAGATTCGAGTTGTACTTGTGGCGCGCAACCCTCTTCGTGGGCTTGCAAGAATCGTCCTGCGCAGAGACACCAGCGGTCGCCTGCGTTGAGGCCCGCAAAGCCAAATTCTGGTCGAGGGGTGCTAAGGTCATTTCCGAGGTATTTCGAAAATGCTAGAAATTCGGTGGTCATCACCGCACAAACCGTATGGCTGCCTGTATCTTGGGCGCAGGTATTGCAGGAACCGTCGCGGAAAAAACCAGTCAAAGGCTCCTGTGAGCAAGGTGTGAGGGGTAGGCCAACAACATTAATTTCGATATCTTTTTGCATGTCATTGCTCCAGCTGTGGTGCCGTCCAAGTGATCCAACGGCCTTAAAAATCCATTCGTTCTAAGTCTATCGGCTTTTGCTTAGGCCACAAGTCTAACCGCAAGTTTGCGTCGGGCGATTTCCAATCTGCCTCAATCCGCAGCCACGCCAGGCGTGACTTTGACGCCGCGCCGCGCGTTGCAATCAATTTGGCAATTTTGCTCTGTTCTTCCTTTGAAAAAAATTGCCAAGCGACCGTCGAATACATCAAGTGACAGCCGGTCCAAGGCTGGGTGAGACGCTGGCACAAAAAAATAATATCACTGGACTTGTACGGCAACGGTGGATTGAGAGAGATAACCGGGTCGGCGTGCGCGTGTCTTTCCGGTTGATCGGGCCATATCTACGAGCGCAGACGCAGAAGGCCTCGCGGTTGTCTCAGATCCAGCGGTGCAAGATAACACCCCTGTGCATTACGCAGGCGATAGGGGGTGGCCATGCATCGGTTCTTCCCATTTTGTGTGCGATGCACCGTGCCGTTCTGCGGCCCACAGCCATCCCCTAAAGCGAGGTGGAACTTATCAAAAACCAAATTAAGACTGGCGCTGACCCCCAGTTCCGAGGTGATGAGATCACATCCCTTATAGACTTTGAGCCAATGCGCCGCTGCGACGACAGCGTCAGTCCTTCGCAACTCGTTGGTTTGTGGGGCATTCTCAATCAAGGCGGTAAGTTCAGGGTCGTGACGCTGGAGCACGGCCTGCAGGAGCGTTGGCATATCGGCATCGGCAATTGCGCCGCTGGGATATATTGTGGCCGGCTTGCGCGCTTTTGCCGATAAAAGCAAGGCATGCAGACTGCCGGCAAGCCTAGGAGAGAGGTTGTTGGCCTCGGGTGCGGATCCCCGTGCCAATTGGCGATGATTGACCTATGGCGCTGCTTGCGCAGATGCGATTGGGCAGCTGGCGCAAAAGTCGAGATGTGAGATCTGGACCAAAGGTGGAACAAAACACCACTTGGCGTTCAAAATGGCGTTTCATTTGAACTTGTCGAGGAGCTTTTGCAAAGAAGAGGGAGCAGGCGTGCTATCGGTAGGAGATGCCGCAGGTTCTCTAGGTTTTTGCGCCGCGGCTTTGGTGGTTTTTGAAGAACGTGGCGGGGCGGTTTGCAAGGCTACAGCGTTCATGAATTTTGCACCATCCCCAGCGGCTAAATGCTCTGCGCCATTGCCTACTCCCATCAGCATGGCCACCAGCCAATTCTGATCTGCCTTGGCAAAGTCCCGGAGCACAAAGCCGGCCACTGCGTCCTTATGGCCAGGATGACCAATTCCCAGCCGGACTCGGCCGTAGTCTGCTCCCAAATGGGCGTGGATCGAGCGAAGACCATTATGCCCCGCATGACCGCCGCCTTGTTTGATCCGCAATTTGCCTGGCGCGAGATCCAATTCATCGTGAAAAACGGAGACCTGATCTAGAGGGATCTTGTGAAACCGCACAGCTTCACCCACCGATTGCCCTGAGAGGTTCATGAAGGTTGCCGGTTTGAGCATCAATACCTTTTGCACTCCCAATGTGCCGTTGCAAATTTGCCCCTGAAACTTTGAGCGCCAAGGGGTGAACTGATGATCTTCGGCAATTCTATCAAGGGCCATAAAGCCAATATTATGCCGATTATTTGCATATTTTGCGCCGGGGTTTCCAAGGCCTACGAATAGTTTCATAGAATGGGTTTAGCGGTCAAACCGGTGGGTTGAAAGAGATTTGCGCGGATTTTGAGCTGGAAATGAAAAAACCCTACCATCTCTGGCAGGGTTTGAAATGCTTAACATCGGCCCAAAGGTCGAGATTTACTCCTCTGCTGCAACTTCTGCATCGTTGGCCTCGCCGTCAGCTTCATTATCGGCAGAGCGCAGGCCAGAGGGTGCTGCGATATTGGCGATCACAAAGTCACGGTCGATTGTCGGTTTGGAGCCCTTTGGCAGGTCGACAGAAGAGATGGTAATCACATCACCAACTTCGAGGTTGGCCAGATCAACTGTAATCTTCTCGGGGATATCCCCTGCGGTTACTACCAGTTCAACCTCAGGACGCACCAAGGTCAGCACGCCGCCTTTTTTCAGGCCTGGACATGTCTCTTCATTCAAAAACTCAACCGGGATATACAGGTTGATTTCTGATGTCCGGCGCAGACGCATGAAGTCGACATGTGTTGGCAAATCTTTCACGGTGTGGCGTTGCACATCGCGGCAGATAACGCGTACGTCATCGTGACCTTCCACTTTGAGATTGAACAAAGTTGACTTAAACCGTCCGGCTTTCAAAAGTGAAAACAATTTGTTGAACGGGATATCGATGGGCAGCGGGTCTGCCTCACCGCCGAAAACGATGCCTGGTACGTTGCCTTCGCGGCGAGATTGACGAGCGGCCCCCTTGCCTGTCCCCGTCCGTACCGAAGCGATTAGATCTGGGATCTGTCCTGCCATGGGTCTATTCCTTAAAATG
>Ga0213869_10000398_pt1 | contig 36017 bp, 32 predicted proteins | sample PICome_10_FD_160083 | JGI IMG/M metagenome (GOLD analysis project Ga0213869, IMG submission 160083) | Coastal seawater microbial communities near Pivers Island, North Carolina, United States - PICO132 | ecosystem: Environmental > Aquatic > Marine > Coastal | place: USA: North Carolina...
CATTTACTACCCACTTGATCGGCATAGTCTTCATTGGATACAATCCACCGATGACATCAACGTCTCTGTTTAATAATACTAGTAAGTGCCAAGGTTCCCAACCAATGTCTGCATCAATAAACATTAAATGTGTTGCATCTGGCATATGTAAGAATTTAGCAGTCAATGTATTTCTTGCTCTACTAATCAATGATTCATTAACCATTGTCTCTAATGTCCAATCAATGTTTAATTGACGTGCGGTGTTTGCCCACTTGATGAATGACATGAATGTAGATTCAGTCAGCATTCCACCATAGCAAGGCATTGCTATATGTACTTTAGTTGTGCGTAGAAAATCTACATTAACTTGTACTTGTCCTTCTTGTGGTGCAGGAGGCGCCTCATTAATTTCTTCAACTGCTTCTTTCAGTTGATCTAATGGGATATTAGCCTCTTCTTTCTTTTTTGTAACTTTCTTAGACGCCTTCTTAGGGGCGGGTTTTTTGCGACTTGGCATTGTTTATAACTCCTAATATTAAATGTAGTTGCTTGTATATAACTACTATTATTTACTGTAGGAATGCCTGGTCAAATTATTTTTCTTCGATATAATCAGCAGTTTCGGATAAATCAATCGTGTTCCAAAATGCTTTAGGAGTCAGTTTAGGAGTCTGCTGTCTTAGTACTCTAGGTGCTTGTGTATCTCTCCAACCACCAAAGTATTCTTTAAGTTGAACTGTTTTAACCTGTAGTTTTTCTACTAAGTCATCTCTATCAAATGGAAAATCATCATCGTCTGGATTGTAATCTTCAATGTATTGAATAAGTTCTTTTGTTTGCTCAAATGCATCTTTCATTGCTATAGGCATCAAACCTAACTGTTCCAGTTCAGCAAATTCTTCATGCAATCCGAATAGAGTATTTTGTATTACTTTTAAATAGTTTTCTTGTTGTTCTCTACGTCTAGTGTATATGCCTTGACGAGCAGATTTATATTCTCTCTGCCTATCTAAATCGATTACATTGCTTTTTTTGTCTGGGAAGTTAAGAACATTGTCTTTTTCTTCTTCAAAGAGTTCAAACAATTTACGATGTAAGTCAACTGATTTAGATTTTTTATCATCGTCAGTTTCTTTAATCATGTTACGAATTTTATCTATACTTTCGTTGTATCTATATCTACCTTCTGTTTGCATCATTTGAGCAAGAACAGCATTAACAATTGATCCTTTATTATCCATGTTCAATCCTAATGGCTCTCCCATAAAATAATCTAATTTTTGTGTACCAAGATCGTCATGGCTAACACCTTCTAATGCTCTATAAAGTTCATCATAATCTAAATCAGGACGACTAGTTGCTAAATCTAATAACCATTCATATGCGGCAACTGCAATATCTTTTCTTTCTTCGCCTTCATTGAATCCTTGTCTTCTACCGTTTAAGTTTGGTTTATCTGTTAATGGCATTTCAATTTCTCCACCTACTCCTACTTTTTGTGCATCATGGTTCCAATATTGCTTTGATTGATCTGGACTTACAAATGCTTCTCTGAGAGGCTCATCATTTAATTCTCCTTTCATTACTCCATGAACATTTATATAATTGCCTTGACCAGTAATAGTTACTCTAGGTGCATCTAACATCACCTGAATTTCATTTGCATCTTCTTGTGTAAATGCTGGAACTCCTTCAGGACCCCAATTTTGAAGTACATGGCGATCTGCTATAACAGTAAGATTTTTTCTTGGCTTTTTACCTTGCGTAAGAATCCTCTGTATAGGAATTTCTTTTTCTTGGCAGTATCTTCTTATCATTTTATTTGCTTGTTTTGTATTATACTTTGCTACTGGCTTATCTTCATTAATAGGTTCTTGGTATGCCTGTTGTATTAGTTTACCCATAGCATCATCTACTGAAACAGTATACTTTCTTCCTTTCTTATCTACTATATCGATGTTATTAATTTTATCATCAACGTCTACTTTATATCCTTTAGATTGTAACGTTGCTTTAGTATATCTGTCTCTGTCATTAAACCAATCAATTACTAAATCTTCAATATCTGTAGGCAAATCAGGTCTTGTATAATCTACTCTGTTACCTTTATCATCGATGTATGCCAAACCTTCGTTTAAAGACATACCCTTACTTAATAACTTTACTACGTTTTTAATTAATTTATCATTGCCTTTAATATTAGGGTAGATGTGAGTTACAAATTCTTCTCGTTGTTCATCATTAAGACTAGGCCATGTCTCTCTGATTTGTGTAGCACTAGTAATGCCTGCAAACTCTTTGACTGGTAAGTAATCCATGTAACCTACTTTACTTAAAGGCTGTAAACCTTGATCAGTTATATGTTGAAAGTATGCCGGTGATCCGTCTTTCTTTGTCATGCCTGGCTTTGGATATTCATTGCGATCTTTTTCACTACGTACAAAAACGATTGAATCTTTATCAGGGTCATATTTGTCTGTGATTTCTTTTGGTACAAACGGAGATTTAACTTGTACAAATTCACCAGGCTGTACACCTGATATCTGTGCTAATTTTTCTTTAATTTTAAAGGGGAAAGGTCTTTCTTTTTGATTGTTACTAGCGGCCACATAGACATCACTATTGCCATACTTTTCTTTTATAGCATTATACAGTGCGGCGTGCCCTGCATGAAATGGGTGAAAACCCCCGGGCATAATAACAATATTCGCCATATTAGTAACTAATCTTTACGTATTGGACTACACCGTTATTGAAGGCTTCAAGTTTTGCTCTCATATATGTAAAGTTGCCTGTAATATTCGTATAGGTATTTGTATTTGAATTTACATTAGATGAATTGTTTGCTGTTGTATGAAAAACTTCAAACCAATCTCCGTCAGCAGGAGTTGATGCTAATGTTCCTTCTATTATAAGATTACCTGTAACTTCTGAGAAGTTATATGTTAATGTTTGTAGGTCTTGACCACCTAAAATGTATCCGGCTGCCTGAACTGAATTACCAGTTACACTATATGCATTACCAGTACCATCATTGTTATATGGTGTCTGTGGCAATAATGTTAAAATTGTTGATTGTGACATTATTATCCCCTTACTAATTCTACAATAACTGCTTCGCCAACTAACTCTTGTGCAACTGCTTCTAATTGTGATGCGATTTCATCAGTTATGATTGGTGAATCAGGAGCATCATCTTTTGCGATTTTGCTTAACTTGATTGCGACCATGTCTTCGACTATCTTAGCCATAATTATCTCCGTGTTATTAGAGTATTTATGCTTATCTAGTCTGTAGTTAAGATTATGATGAGTTAGGGTTGTCTTCTACTTCGATAATACCATCATCGCCTACTTGTGCAATTTGTTTTTGAGTTGCCGCAAATGCAATTTCTTTAGTTTCATCGTCAATTAAACACATAACATTTGCATCTTTGATTTGCTCAAATAAAATCTTCTTACTTAGAGGTACTCTAATAAGTTCATCGATCTTTCTTGCTAGTGGTCTTGCACCTAATTTTGCATCATAACCAACTTTTGCAAGATGTTCTATTGCATTTTCATCAAAGTTAAGAGTGATGTTATGTTTATCAATCAATGCTGTCTGTAGGTCAGCAACAAATTTAATAACAATCTTTTTAACAGATAATTGATCAAGTTTACCAAACTTACAAACCATGTCAAGTCTATTTCTAAACTCTGGCTTGAAGAAGTTCTTCATTGCTTTTTCATCTTCGCCTACTTTGTCTGTATCACCGAATCCAATGTTTGAACGTTCACCGTCTGCACTACCTAAGTTAGATGTGAGAATAATTAAACAGTTCTTACATGATACTTGCTTACCATTAGACCCAGTAATCGTACCTTCGTCTAACATTTGTAAGAAGATATTAAAGATATCAGGATGTGCTTTCTCAACTTCATCAAACAACATGATTGAATGAGGTTGCTTACTCAAATCTGATATTAAACGTCCGCCTTGTACTTGTGAATCACTGAATCCTACATAACCCGGGGGAGGTCCTATCAAACTGCTTACACTGTGCTTCTCTGAATACTCGGACATATCGTATTTGAGTAGTGGCATATCTAAGTTACTAGACAGCAATTTAGCCAATTCTGTTTTTCCCGTGCCTGTCGGTCCTAAAAATAAGAAACTTGCGATAGGTTTAGTTTCGTTGCCGATTCCTGCAAACGATACATAAACTCTTTCGATTACGTTATCAACTACATCATCTTGACCATATAACTTACTTTTAACATTTACGTCTAAGTTCGTAATACGATCTACGTTGTCCCCTTTAAGTTTGTCAGCAGGGACGCCTGTGAACTTCTCTACTTGATCTAAGATTAAAGACTTAGTTATCTCTGCGCCTTTGTTCTCTGCTACACGTTGTTTTGCACATGCGGCATCAAGTAAGTCAATAGACTTATCTGGATTCTTTCTTTCATGTATATATCTGTCAGCCATTTCAACTGCGGATTCGATTGCTTCTTCTGTGATATTAACTTCGTGGAAGTCATTTAATCTTTCTGATAAGCCACGTAAAATTCTAACTGTAGTATCATGTGAAGGTTCATCAATTGTTACACGATAGAATCTACGCATTAATGCTCTGTCTTTCTCAAATGATTCGTAATACTCTTCCCATGTTGTTGATGCAATAACTTTAAGTGTGCCTTTAGTAATAGCAGGCTTAATCATGTTTGCAAAATCAACTGATCCATTTGATGTTGATCCTGCACCACCCATAGTGTGTGCTTCATCAATGAATAAGATACAATTCTTTTTAACTTCTAAAGCCATAATGACTTCTTTAACTTTTTCTTCAAACTCGCCACGATACTTTGATCCAGCAAGTAAGTTACCAATCTCTAATGAATAAACTTCATGTCCTTCTAAGAACTCTGGTACTTCTTGGTTAACAACTGCTGATGCGATGCCTTCTGCGATTGCAGTTTTACCTACACCTGGGTCGCCTACCATCAATACATTTGCTTTAAATCTTTTTGCTAGAACATTAATGATATCATCAATTTCACTTACACGACCTATGACAGGCTCTAGTTTATCGTCTCTAGCCATTTGAGTCAAGTTAGTTGTGTATTCTTCTAAGATTTCGTCTGCTTGTTCTGCACCGATTTGTTGCGAATCTTGGTGTCGATAATGCTTCTGCCAAAAGTCAATAAACTGAGCCTTAACTACGCCATACTTTAATAAGAAGTAATGTGCATGAGTATTGCCTTCAGTTGCTATCGACAAATATAAATCGATAGTAGTAACTTGTCTACGTCCTGTAAATAGAACCTGAGTGACACCTCTGTTCATTACACGTTCTAATGAATTTGTTTTCTTAGGTACGCACTCTGGATCTTTAGACTCAATAGCATGTAGTCCATTAAGATATGCTTCTATCTCTCCGATCATTAAATCAGTATCAACATTAAACTGACTTAATACTTTCTTAAATGGTGGGTGTGTTACTAATGCATGTAGTAAATGCTCTATAGTAACATATTCATGGTTGAAAGACTTTGCCTTCTCAACTGCCTTAGAGATAATGTTTTCGATTTCTGGTGATGTGTTCAAATTTTTGTTCCTCTATATATATTTAGTTGTCTTTCAAGTCTTGTATATCTTTATATTTTGTAATGGCATCTATAACACCTTGCTCTATTGTATCTGGAATGATACCTTTTAGCAAGATTAATTGGTCACCAAATTGCCCAGAAGTTATACTAGGTCCACGTGGATCACCAATAGGCATACCTTGTCCTGCCAACTTGATTTGTGTATTTGGTTGTGTTCCTCCTGCTATTTTCACTTTCATTACTTTTCCAGAGATAGTAGTAAAGTTAAATGTTGTTCCTACAATCAAATCTAATACAGAAATATTATGCGAACATACTAAATGATGTCCATGTCTTTCAAACCAAGAGTCAGGCATAACATTAAAATCAATAACCATTGTACTGTTCGGTTGTACTAGATTATCATACTTTGTTTGTTGTCCAGTCTGTACACCCTTTGGTATATTAACGTTGACTACTTTTTTACCTTGCGGCGTATTAAGTTCTAATGTTTGACTTCCACCTGTATATGCTTGACGTAATGTAACATTTAATGTTGTTCTATACATTGGTCTTTGTGGTTGACGTGGCTGTCTACGTTGACCAAAGATATCACCAAAGATATCACCGAATGGGCTGTTGTCCCCAAATGGATTTCCACCTTGTTGAAATTGATTGAATGGATTTGGATTGTCATACTCTGCTCGTTTCTGCGGGTCACTTAGAGTATCATATGCTTTTTGAATCTTTTTAAATTCTTCTTGGTCACCACCTTTATCAGGATGATGTTTGGACGCAAGTTTGCGATATGCAGTTTTAATTGCTTTAACATCGGATTGAGGCGTGACGCCTAATGTTTGATAGTGGTCCATGCTATATTATAACAGCCACATGTGCAGAAGTCAATTGTTTATTTGCCCGTTAGATGCCGGCTGCGGCTTGAATGCTTTTGATATATTCGTCTTTAGGTTTATCAGATTCTTTGTGATCTAAGCCGGCTTTAAGTCTCATTTCATTGAGTTCTTCATCGACATTTTTTTCGATTTCATATTTGGCTGGGTTTAAGATAATTTTTTGTTTCATAATATCTAACTCTAGTGGGTAATCTTCACCATCAATGTTAAGAGTATAATCTTCGACAGGCATACCTGTTAATGTTTCCATGTCTCTAATTAATCCTAACAATCTACGTGCTACCCATGAACGTCTTTCCATTTCAACAAAGACTAACCATTTGTTAGGTTCAAGTTCGCCTTCACTAATACTTGCATCTAAGATATAATCATAGCCTCTTTCAAACCATGTCACTAAATCTTCTGCTACTAATTTTGATTTAACCATGAATGTTACTGTAACTATGTCTTCATCACTACCCATCTTAGCGGCATATTCATCAACAGAAACAATAGGAAAAACTTGATTTTCCATATCTAAGTAGTTTAAACTTTCAGTAATTATAGTCATTAGATTTGAAATGCTCCGCCATCATTTGGTGCGCCTGCTGTCATATCATCGTCTGCCATCATGTCATCTGCGCCTGCATCGTCTTCTGATTTTGTTTGCTCTAAATCATTGTCATATGCATCTTCAATTTCTGATAGATCGATTGTGTCTTCTGCAATGTCAACACTTCCTTCTTTAATGTCATCCATCAATTCAAAAGGTATTTCGATTTGCATAAACCAAACTTTGTTTTCTTGCATTTTAGGATAACGACTTCCTGATTGAAAGTCTTCATATGATGTGACTGCTACAGGAACTTCAATCTTAGATTTCATCATTTTAACATTACAACCTATAGTTGCAAGTCTTAATGTTGCTCTTGGATCAGGCATAAGTTTGTAAGGCCACATAAAAGAACATTTACATGTGTAACGTCCAACATCGGGTCCTTGCACTAACTCACCATTGATCCAGTTTTTGTAAGCATAAATATCTGCTTCATCTAAAACTCTTTCAAAATCCAATAGAGTATTCATCGATCCATCAGACATGTAGATGTTCTTAATCGTATCTACGATGCTAATAAAGTCAATGTCTTTGAAGAATGAATCTGCTTGTTTCCTAGCAAGATTGTCGCCTGTAATTGCTTTAGTCATACTAGTATTTATCTCTCCGAGATCGCAAAAGAATTTTACGATACTTTGCTGGATGCTAGTATTTATCACAAAGTCGTATTTCCTAATCCATTGACTCTTTACTCACCGTTATCCGGTAAATATTTAGTGAGAACAATTTACATTTTGTTCTCTAATTTAAATCACATAGGAACAAATTTATGAGTAAACGCAAAACTGGAGCACTTAGGAAAAAACATGAACCATACAGACACAGGGAAACTCAAAACAGCGCCGAGGACACATTCTACATGAACTCCTCAAAATCCATCGACTTTAGCAAGTATAGAAAAAAGCAACAGTCACGTAGACCAATCGAATTAATACCTCAGAGTATAAATCAGGAAAAATATATTATAGCATTAAATGACCCTGAAACAGATATCGTTATGGCTAGTGGCCCTGCTGGAACAGGTAAAACCTACTTAGCAATGTTGGCGGCAATGAGAGCATTAAGATCGGGTCAGTGCGATAAAATACTATTAACACGCCCTGCTGTTGCTGTAGATGACGAAAAACATGGATTTTTACCAGGTGACTTAAACTCAAAAATGGAACCGTGGGTAAGACCTTTATTTGACGTAGTACGTGAATACTATTCACAGAATGAAATCGAATATATGTTAAAGGAACAAATAATTGAAATAACACCTTTAGCATTTTGTCGAGGCAGAAACTTCAAACACTCTTGGATTATACTAGATGAGGCTCAAAACGCAACACCGTCACAAATAAAAATGTTAATGACAAGGATTGCTGAGGGTAGCAAAATCATAATCAATGGTGATGTTGAACAGACTGACCGAAAAACATATGATAATGGGCTCCTCGATTTACAAGACAGAATCGATCTACACAAAGTACCAGGCATGAAAGCATGTACATTTGATCGAAAAGACATACGGAGACACAAGATTATTGAACACGTATTAAAGATGTATCAATAATTTCATAGGTCCATATAAACCAAAAGAAAGGGCCGTTTTAGGCCCTTTCACTCTGAATGTATTTGCCCCTACAAGGTCTTTAATTTTCTATTCAGAACACTTTCAGCATATGCTGGATATGCAAGATAAGGATGTGTAACTTGCTTTTCAATTTCCCATGAGTTTTGTTTCTTAACAAAACTTGAATAATACTCGTCATTAAATCCTGCTTCAAAATAAGTGTGCGTTCCAGTAGGCTCAAATTTTAAATCTAATAGATCAAAAATATTACTATCAAAGATTGTTTCTTTATCACTAATCGTATAGTTTGTATTATATAGATAGCGGTTAGGATCAATTTTTTTATTGTTTAATTTAAAATAATCAATTAAATGTTTATCCATTTTACTATCATCAAAGTCTTCTAATGTGACTGGCTTTTGCTGTAAGTGTTGCATCTTACATGATATAAGTTTTAAATTATTAGGAAAAATATTATGTATTTGTTGTTTTTGACAATTATCTAAGAAAAATAAAAGCCCTTCAGTCAATGCACAATGACCAAATAACTCATGTATATAAATATCTCCTTTTGGTAATTCGTCATTAAAGATATCTATGTTTAACACTTCAACTTGATCTGTAGTTCTGTATTTGTTTCGTAAGAAGTTATAGGATTGATAGTTTAACTCACAACTATAAATCTTCGTTGCACCATATAATATACTTAACCAAGTAAAGAAACCTGATCCTGCGCCGCAGTCAACTACAACTTTGTCTTTGACGTTTTCCTTAATGTACTTTATATATGCGTTTGTTCTATTGCTATCTAATAGCATTTCCCAAACATACATATTGGGTACAAAATCATTCATTTTATTTTTTCTTTGATTTCTTTTCGATTGGTGCTTCTTTCTCTAACTGCTCAATCAGTTTAGGATAGATTCTTTTGTAGTATTCAGACATCTGCTCAAATGTAGTATCATGGTTATTACCTTCGATTACACATTTATGAATAGAATTATCAGAATAATCCATAATCACATTTTTAGTGTTCATGTCTGACTTTTTAAGTTTACGTGAAGTTTGCACCAATTCGTCAATCTGACCATTTGGTTTGCGAATGTATTGTATTAATAAGTATCTCATATCAAATATTTATACAGTTAAGAAGTCAACTCAACTAAAGTTGCGGCAAGTGATATCTCTGGGATACCTACTAAGGGTAAATTTGCTAGACCGTTTCTAATGACAATAATATTTGCATCACGTTCTTCATTACTTGCACCGAACAAGTCTAAGTTATCATACATCCAACGATATGTATCTTCAATACGAGTAGGATACAATGCAATATATTGCATCAATTGTTGTCTTGCTTCGATTAAATTACCGCTTTTAAACAGATTTGTTGCTTCTACTAAGAGTTCATCTTCACTCTGTCCTGCACTCTGAGGGGGCCTGAGAGCGCCGGAACCGCTGTTTACTTGCAATTGATTGAGACACTTACGTAAGTCAGGATAAGTTGCACGAACAAATGTATCTAATACATCTAATTCAAACTCAACATTTTCTGTGACTAACACAGTTGCCGCTCTTGCTGTAAACTCTGTCATATCAGGCTTTGCAATATGATACTGATGACAACGAGACTTGAGTGCAGGAATGATCTTATGGGCATAGTTACATGTGAGAATGTATCTTACAGTCTCATGGTATGACTCCATATCATTTCTTAAGGCTGCCTGCGAGGGCTGAGTTAAATAGTCAGCCTCGTCTAACAACACCACCTTGAACTTGCCAAACGGCATAGTCTGCACAAAGCCATTGATCTTTTCACGTAGCATGTCTATACCATTCTCACGTGAAGCATTGATCGTTAGCACATCATATTCTTCAACACCTAACTCATGTATAAGCAATTTTGCTAGTGTTGTTTTACCAGTACCCGGATCACCTGACATCAATAAATGAGGGAAACTACCTTCACTAATCCAGTTTTCTACTTGATTCTTTTGATTTTCATCAGTAAAGACATAGCCGTCTACTGTTTTAGGACGATACTTTTCTACCCACAATTGATTCTTCATTCATACCTCTTAGAATTTAAGTTATTACAGATATTATACAGGATTAATGAATAGATGTCAATCATTAATTGAGTAAAAAGGGCAACAATGTGCCCTTTATTTTAGCCTTCCCAACCTGCATCATCTTCGTCATAAACACCGTCATTGTTTGAATCACAGGCACGTTGCCAAGATATCATACCAAAAGTCAATCCTTCTGACCATGGGATATATGCACTACACCAAGCATGTGATCCAACAGCCATATCATCATCAGTTCCGTTATCTACTTGAACATAGTCTCGTTGACTAGTTTCTGGAAACACTTTAAACTGAATAGTTCTACCGTTACTGTAAGTTCGTTGCTGATACAACTTACCTTTAGTAACATGAATCATTTCTCCTTCTTTAAGGGTCAATGTAGAACCGTCTTCATAGTTAATAACAGTTTGAGCAGTAGCACCGAATGAAACTAGTGCTAGGGTAAAAATAAAAAATTTCATATAGTCTCCTTTAATTTTTCAATTGTATATTCACATGAACATACACCTCAAAAACCTGAAAACTATGCTCCTTCTTTATCTCCGTATGCCATGTTCTGTTGCGGTTCATCACTAACTAGCATACAGTCTTTAAGGTCTACACAACGAATTGTTTTTTCACCTTCTTCATCTACAATGTTAATACCACGTGTCCAACGACCATGTCCAACAAGAACATACTGACCTACTTTAAGTTCAGTCATTGCGTTTGGTCCTATTGAATAGACTTGTGCCCAACGAGGCTTGATGCCTGCTGATTTCTTATCATCGTCCATTAAAATGATTCCAGACTTAAGTGTTTGTCCACCGAAGTCCATACCATGTACGATAACTTTATCGTTAATTGCTTTTAATGATTTGCAATGAATACGATTGATATTAGATTTAAGTCCTATAGCCATTTACTTTTTACCCTTCTTAGTAGATTTTGGTTTTTCTGTTACAATATTTTCTAATGCCGCTTTTTTAATTGCTTCGATATCAAAGTCTTCTTCGAGTTCTGCTAATTCAGCCTCTTCAGGATGAAGTTCACCTTCTGCTGGAAAACTATCTGGAGCCTCATCTGCTGATTTCATTACAAATTCTTCAGGCTCTACTGGGGGAATAGGAGCAATTTCTGCTTCGATAGGTGCTACATATTCTTCTACACTTTCTTGCGCCACTTCTGCTACTGGTTCGACAGTTTCTTGCACTTGCGGTGTTGATTCTTCTACTAACTTGTTTAACATCGGTGTCTCTGGATGTGCTTCGCCCACTGTTTTAGTATTTTTTTCTTTTTCTAATGCTTCAAGTTCTCTCTTTTGTTTAGGAGATAAAGGAGCATTTGGATTAGCACTCTTACTAATGTTAGGATTCTCAGGGCGTTCTTGTAAAGTTACTGCACCTTGAGTTCCCACTTGTGATGCATATGACTCTGCTACTCTTTGAGTATTTGGTCTTACTATATTGCCAGCCTGATCAATTTCATCTCCACGAGAATTAATTGCATTAATATTACTAACAGCACGTGTCTTTTCTTGTTTAGCAATCAAAGACGCCATGTCTAACGTTTTGCCTCTTGCTGTTTTGTATGTTCTTCCCATAATCTTATCCTATTTTAAAAATTCTTCGACATCTAAATCGTAGTAGATACTATTTATACGGTGAATACCGATCAAAAACAAAACAAAACTAGAGACACTTGAGCCTCTACCTACTCCCCATACAATATTGTTTTCTCTCATTAAATCAACAAGATATTTCATATACTGCAATAGTAAGAACTGTCCTCGTTTTTGATATAATAACAATTCTTTACCTACACGTTGAAATTCTTCTTCATGTTTGCATTGTTCTAATAACCATTTAGCAATATCTAATTCTCTATATTTTTGAGGCATATGCCATTTACTTCTCATTTCTTCATCAAAATCTGCAACTGACATTTGTGCTAGTGTATGTTCTATGAGATGCGGAGCATTTTCGATTTCTAATGTAGGATCGATTTCTATCTTTTTATCTGTAAAAGTATTGTTTAACTTTTGTTTGGGATTCTTCATATAGATATCTACTAAATCTCGTTCAGTATAGATAGGACATCCGTAGTAATCGTTAATCATATGATATATTATACATTAATATGTGTGAAATACAAGTGAAAAGGATCAATGATTTTGTTGTTTTTTACCCTTTTTAAAATGAAGTTCAAGTTTTTCCCAATCGTCATTGTCAAAGAGTTTTACGATATTATTATCATCATCGATTGGCTTAGGTGTTTCAATACACAAAGAATTACAATTCCACCATTTGTGAGTATCATTATCTATATGATTTTCTGCTACTTCTGCTACTGTACAGAATCTAACTCCGTCACTTAGATTAGATCCTAGAGTACAGTCAGTTACTTTGAGACGACCTTCTGTAATAGAGTTAAACTTTTGTAGCAAAGTCATCGAAATAATTTGATCTACTGGATCTTCTGGTAATGTACAAACTCTAATGCCTGCATTTTTGTATTTTTTAATTGATGCCTCATCATTTTGATTAATAAGAAGACAGTTGTTTAACACATACATAACAAAGTGTAGTATTCTTTCTAGTGCTATATTCTGTTCCTTATAATCGTCGGTTTCGACTAGAATAGATAAAGTCATAATGTATTCATTAAGAAGGAATTGATCTGCAAAATGTATTGCAGTCGAAAAGCCTAAATCTCTTTCGATTCTGGTACTCATTTTATTTCCTATCTACTTTTATATTGTCGCCAATATCTTTGTCAGCAAATAATTTATCTAACTTTTTCTTTTGTTCATCTTTGTAACTATTCATAATCATGTCTAGTTGATTAATCATAGGTCCATTTTGTGTTCTATGGGCAAAAGTTATTTTTGATGTAAGATCGGCGATTGCTTCTTGCAAATCTTCAATGCTCTTGTCTGAAAGATCACTTATAAATGGATGATGCATGCCTGACATAGCCTACCTCATTAGAATGAGTCGAGTGTGACTCGTTTCCAGATATCATTTCCTTGATTGTATACTGTAGCAGTTACGTTTCCAGCAAAAGAACTTACAGTTCCTAGAGTTACATTTGCATCTGCTACCCCATTTGTGCGAGTACGACTGATTGACATCTTAAGATTTGCTCCGCTGTTGTCTAAACTTTTAACATAGTATGTTGTATTTGCTTGAATGTTAGTATTAGCAGTGTCTATAGTAGCTCCTGCAAATACTACTGGTTGATTTAGTCCATTGTCGAATATAGTTGAATTTTGAGAATTAAATTCAACTTGATCTGCTGTAGCAGTCGTTGAAATAATACTATCTACAGTCGCAGTGCTATTATAAGTACCAACAGACATGTATACATATGATACTGGTTTTGCCTGCATTGTTCCTGTTGCATCGGCTAATGCAAAATCTCCACCACCGAGTGTAGAACTGATAGTGAATGAAGTATTAGCAACAATAGTTCTTACATAGTAAGTTGTTCCTGCTACAATATTACCAAACACAACTCCATAGAATTGAATAGGCATACCTAAATAGAAACCTGCTGTTGATGACGTTGTTAAGGTGTCACCAGCGGCTTCTGAAGCAGTAACTGTAACTGGTTGTACTGAAGATTCAACTGCAATGTCGCCATTTCTATCACCCTGATAGCCTGTTGGTGTCATTGCTACTCTTTCTTCAATTTGAGATGTTTGATAACTTCTATTAGTAGGTGTTATTAAAATTGAATTACCACAATCAATAGTAGATAAATCATATACTAGTTGACCTGCGTTATAAGGTGCAGTAGCAATTACTAGATTACCGTTTATATCTTGTGTATTGTTCTCTAATATGTTTTCACTTTGACTTACTTCACTAGGAAAATTTATATTTGCAGTAGTATTTGCAATTGTTAAATCTAATGTGATCGTATGTCTAGTAGCAGTAGGGGCCCAACCTGCAAATTGAAACGTTGTATCACCTGTGATAGTTGCAGTTTGTACGTCACCTAATGTACAATTAACGATGACAGTTCCAGATACATTGTTACCTAAGTTATACATTGTATTACGGAACGTTCTAATAGCGGCATTACTAATTAAAGTATTAGCCATATTATTGTCTAACGTAAGATTGTTTAAGCCCTGTTTAAGTACAGCCTTATCCTGCAGTTCTGTAATTTCAGTACTAGCAGTATTTAAATTAGTTTTAATAGCCGTGAAGTTATTTCTGAACCCTTCAGAACTATTGTTTTGTCCCGGAGTCGGATAATTTCCGTCTATTCCGTTTGTATTAATTGTACTCATAATTTATTTAATCTCTCAATATACTATTTATCAACACAAATTATCCAGATACATTTCTTTTATCTGGTAAGATAGTGCGTCTGGGAAACAAGACATGAAAATCTTCAGAGTCAATTGGATTAGGTTCCGGAGAAGCACTCGGTAGTCCTGTCCATGCGGGCGGACTAACGTTATTATCAAAGTCGAATGTAATTGATTTATCTACTGTTATTCTGTCTAACTGAAAGTTAATTGTGTTTAGTGTATATGGTGTGCCTAAAGGATCTACCCATAATGTTTCAATATTGTTTTTAATTGTATCAGCAGTTCCTGGTTTACAATATGCAATGACCCAAGCCGGAGTATATCCTAATGTTGAGCCGTTTGCTTGTTGACTAGTCATCCATCCAGGTAGCAATCTAAAGTCAAATTCTTGTCCTAAGTTTGTTCCTGTTCTATCTCTCATATTTGGTAGTGAGTTGGGGAATAAATTTCTAGCAAACCCCGGCGTTAAACTTGTATAGTATCCCGGCTGACTTGTTTCTGTCAATAAAGGCAAACTATTTTCACTAGATATTAATTGATCTTCAAATGTTTCTTCTGTCTGTAACTGTTGTCCTTCTGGTGTTGTATTAACATAACTTGTGTAGATATCAGTTACACTTGTATACCATGGCCCTTTGTTTAATGGTATGTTTCTTGGCCAAACAATTTCTTCACTGACACTTTTGCCTTTAGGATTAATTAAGTTGTCTTGTACTTCAGAATAAACAACTTCATAGACAACTTCTCCGGCCGCATTCTTAGCAACTGCTGTTTTTAATTGTCCTAAAGTAATATATCTCCAATAGTGATTTTTATCGATAGCCGCTACATATTCATCAAAGTCACTAGCATAAATTCCATATGCATGTTCGTAAGTAATATTAGATGCTTTACCAAAATTTACATCTTCAGGTCTATATAAATCTGCTAGAGGGAAAATTGTAGTATTATCAAGTAATCCTTTAATTATATTTCTGTCTGCAATACCTGGAACACATCTAATATACAATGTGTCTGTAGGTTGCGTAAACTCTTGTACAATAGTTAATTTAAATGTTCTTGTTGCATTCACAACTGGATAAAGAGGTGAGAATGCTTCGATTGTAAAATCAAATTCTGTTTCTGTGTCAGGATTTGTAAATGTATCATTCGGTTGATATGATACTGTGCCTGATAACTCTCCATTATCTAGTAATTTTAAGTTAGGAGGTAGTGTTCCACTAGTTACTCTGTAGTTAAGTGTAACATCTGATGTTGCACTAACAGATAATACAGATGTTTCACTGTTATTCATCTTACCAAGATCACTAGGTGTTACCCAAGTAACTGTTCCTAATATATTATTAGAAACTGTCATTTGAAATTTAAATACTGAACTCTGTATGTTAGTAAAACTAGCCTTTCTTACGTTCACACTAAAAGAATAGTTAGAAATACTGTCAGATGCGATTGTAGGCGTTCCTGTGATCCATCCTGTAGTAGAATCTCCTACTAAACCTAAGGGTAAATCTATAAATTGATATTCTAATGCATCTCCATCAAAGTCTTGACCTAACATTCTCCATGAAAAATACTCTCCACTTGGATATGATCCTATGTTTGCTTCTGTACTAGGAGAATATGTAGTATTAATGTCATTATTAGGAAAAACATAGTAACCATAGTTAGTTGGATCATTTTTTGCAACGTCAAATGTTGCAGGTCTTGTGTTTAGAACACTAGGTATTCTACTGTTGCCTGGAAAACCAGGACCACCTGAACTAATCGGAGCATTTTGATTTGCAACAACAATGTTATATGATTCTAGTGCGTTTCCTAATGGTGATGTTAATTCTAATGTAAATGAATATGTTTGTACTGTTGGTTCACCTGTTTGAATCTGTGGTAAAGATGCGGCAAATGTGCCTACTCCGTCAATAAGAACTTCTTCGGTTCCCCCACGTGTACTTGATATTGTAAATGTAGTTGCACTTAAAATATCCTTGACATAATATGTTCTATTTGCTACAATATCTCCGTAAACTGTGCCAGTAAAGTTAATAGGTCTTTCTTTAACAAAGCCTGTTGTACTTAATACTGTTAAAACATTAGTTGATATTGCTAATACCGATGTAGTGATAGCACTATAATTAATACTGATGACTGGTGGACTAGGATAACCTCTAATTAATCCTTTATCATTAATTTCTAATCCAGGAGGCAAACTACCTTGTATTCTTCTGATCGATATTGGATTAGATGTAACTGGATTAGTATATTCTATTTGCAGTTCTCGCCATACACTATCATTCGTATTTAAAATTGTTCCTGTTGGGGTAGTAAATGTAGGAATAGCAACACCACTTATGATTGTACTAAACGTTCTATCTGCTATTTGTTGTTCATCACCTATATAATCATCTGTTGCTCTTACAGCAAAGTTATATGTAGTATCACTACCAACAATGCCTGGAGTTCCTGATAAAACACCCGTCTCACTGTTTAGTGTTAAGCCTGTAGGTATTGTCCCACTCAATACAGTATATGTAATTGCAGTTGCCGGAAGTTTTGGAGTTGCTTCAAACGTAAAGGTCATAGGAACTTGAGAAGGAAATGTGCCGATACTTCCTGCAGTAGTTACCCAGTCTGGATGATTACTCATTTGTTAAGACCTAGAGAATAATGTGTTCTCCCATCGACTTTAGATGCTGTCAATGATTTCCCTCTGTTACCTTCTACATTGTAAGTTACATGTACCCAACCTGAATCAGGGACACCGGGAGTATAAAATTCTAAAATTACTTGATCGAAATCAGTATTCTTTTCAATCCATTTAGCAAGATCATAGTTAGATACACTATGTATTTCTATGTCTGCCGCTTGTCCTTTACAATGCTGTGACTTAGCACTTCCACCTACTGCTGAATTAAGAGCAGATCCACGATATCCACTATTAATAATGACAGGTCCGTAATGATCTCTAACTTTTTGTAATACGTTTTCACATAATGCTTTTGCATTATCTAAATGTTCTTCAGGCATAGTGTTATCTAAACCCTGACGTATTGCTGTTTGACTTTTTTCAAACTCTGTTAATGTAAAATTCTTTGATAATCTCATCTGTTTCTTATCCTTAGAGATGCAAAACATTATGCATATGTTGCGCCAACACTATACCATTGTGATGCACTGTGGGCTACAAATTGAATCTGTCCCTTCGCTCCTATAACGATTGGGGCATTTGTTCCGTTCTCATCAATAGCATCGCCTGATGCAGGATATACTTTTAATAGATTAGATCCTGATAAGTTTTTAACGTATATACATAAACCTGCCGCCGCCGGCATTAGTCTAACACCGTTGTTACTCACGTTTACTGTAACTGAAAATATATCTGCGTTTAATAATGCGGCTGCACCTGCTTGATCTGTACCAGAGGCTGTTTGTGTACTCACATCTTTAATAATGTGAGTCTGATTAGTTATATTACCGGATACTGTTAAACTAGTTAATGTACCAAGTGATGTTATGTTCGGTTGCGGTCCACCTGTAATATCTAATGCTAGTGCCGCACTACCTGCACTTGTCGCATATGTTGCATTTGCTACTGTTCCAGAGATATTAGCGGCTACTACATTAGATAGTCCTCCACCGTCTCCGTTAAATAATCCTGTATTTGCTGTAAATGATTGTGCTGTGACAATTCCATTAACACCTAACACTGTCATTGTACCAACAGATGTAATGTTTGGTTGTGCTGAAGTAGACACTGTACCTGCTGTAGTTGCTAATGCAACTGTACCTGAAACATTTGCACCAGCAACTGCGTTTGCTGTTGTTGCTGTTGTTGCTAAAGTTGCTAAAGGAACTTCACTAACATTTGCACCTGCGATAGCAGATAAATTTGCTCCGTCTCCAGATACATATGTAAAGACACCACCTGTGCCTGATACATTCCCTGCAGACACATTACCAGTGACTGATAATGATGACAATGAACCGACACTAGTGATGTTTGGTTGACTTGCTGTTGTTACAGTACCAGCAGTTGTTGCTGATGTAGCACTTGTTGCTAATGATACTGCTCCTGAAACGTTAGCACCTGCTACTGAATTTGCTACTTGTGCAAATGGAACTTCTCCACTTACATTAGCACCCGCTACTGCATTAGCAGTTGCGGCATTAGTAACTTCACCTGAGACATTTGCACCAGCAACTGCGTTTGCTGTTGCGGCATTTGTTACTTCACCAGTTACATTTGCTCCAGCAATTGCTGATAATCCAGCACCTGAACCTTTAAATGTTCCTGTACCTGCTGATATCTCAATGTTACCTGCGTTAGTAATAATATCTGAGTTAGTATTTAAAGTACCACCTAAGATTAATGAAGTTAAAGTACCAAGTGATGTTATGTTTGGTTGAGCATTAGTTACAAGACTTCCACCTAATGTTGTACCAGATACTTTACTAGCACCTATTAAGTTACCAGGGACATCTAAATTTCCTGTTGTCTTGTTAAATGTAAATCCTGTGTTACCTGCATATGCACCGCTGTCATTAAAAATAATTTGTGTGTCTGCACCTTGTGTTGGTTGAACAGTTCCAGTGTTCCAAGTTAATGTACCTGCTCCATCTGTATGTAAGAATGCTCCACTAACACCACCAGTAATTGTTACATTACCTACTGGGCCTAAGTTAGAAGTACTGTTGAAGTTAATATTGTTATCGATTCCACCTGATACAGACATTGAGCCTGTTACTTCTACTTCTGTTCCTGTGTTTTTAACTATTAATACGTTTGCTGTTCCACCAGATGTAACTCTGAATGGTCCAGAAGCATCAAGTCTTGCTTCACTTGTACCGTTTTCGATATATGAACCTGTTGATACTGATATGTTTGTTAAGTTGGCTCCGTCTCCAGATACATATGTAAAGACACCACCTGCACCTAATACATTTCCACCTGTAATATTACCAGTTGCTGATACTACTCCAGTAGTATTTAAATTTCCTGAGTCAGTATTACCTGTTACAGCAACAGATGTTAAAGTACCTGTAGATGTAATGTTTGGTTGTGCGGCAGTTTCAACTGTACCTGATGTGTCTGCGTATGTTGCATTTGCTACAGTACCTGTAACGTTTGCTCCAGCAACTATATTAGCAGTTCCTGCAAATGCTACTTGACCACTTACATTTGCACCTGCTACTGAATTTGCTACTTGTGCAAATGGAACTTCTCCTGTTACATTTGCTCCTGCTACTGCGTTAGCACTATCTGATGATACTGCATGTGTAGCATTTGCTACTGCACCTGAGACATTCGCTCCGGCAACACTATTTGCTGTGCCTGCAAAACTAACTTCACCTGATACATTTGCACCGGCTACTGAATTTGCTACTTGGGCAAAAGGTACTTCTCCGCTTACGTTAGCACCTGCTACAGCATTTGCTGTAGTTGCAAAACTTACTGCACCTGAGACATTTGCACCAGCAACTGCGTTTGCTGTTGCGGCATTAGTAACTTCACCTGAAACATTTGCTCCGGCTACTGCGTTAGCAGTTGTTGCGAATGATACTGCACCACTTACATTACTACCTGCGACTGCATTAGCAGTTGCGGCATTAGTAACTTCTCCACTTACATTAGCGCCGGCTACAGCATTTGCTGTAGTTGCGAATGGTACTGCGCCAGTTACATTAGCGCCTATGATGTTTGATAGTCCACCTGCATCACCAGTAAATAAACCAGTGTTTGCGGTGAATGCTACAGCAGTTACTGTTGACTGAACACCTAGTCCAGTTAGTGTACCTACTGTTGTTATGTTTGGTTGAGATGCAGTTACTAAAGAACCTTCTAAAGTTGCTCCTTTAACTGTACCTGAGTTAGCATATAGATTGCCTGCTACTATAGGACCTGCTGTAATCTGTCCTGTGCTTACATTTAGATTACCTGCTGTAATATTACCTGTTACTGATAGAGTATTAGATAATGATGCATTATTACCAATAATATTACCATTACCAGATGATGCATTTGCTAATACATAACCGAAATCACCTGATACATTACCAATGATTGCGTTTCCTTGCACAGAATTTGATACTATAACATCACTGATGTTTGCCACAGTGTTAGGCATATCAATATATAATGTTTGTGTAGAGTCTGTGATAGTTGCACTACCACCTGGAGATCCGTTTCCGGGTGCGTCTCTGCTTAATGATAGAGTAGTTGTAGTAAACTGTACGCAAGAGATGTTAGCACCTAATACTACGTTCCCTACTGGGGAGCCGTTCACTAAGTATACACCAGGACCTGCTGTTTTGTTAACTGATACTACTGCTTGATCGCCTAGTCCTGCAAATACTTCTGTAAAATTTAACTGAACTTTCTCAAATGCCGATCGTATAGCATCTGCATCTGGATCGTCTGGGAATGCTCCGAAGTCAATATTTCTTTGTGCCATAGCAATTCTTTCCTAATATTAGTATTTATTCTTTTTAAAACTTAATCAGCAGATAAAAAAATACCCGACTAAGCCGGGTATTTAAACGGGTATAACGTTTTCTGTTATTATTTGATGCTATCTAATTTGTTTAAAATAGTTGCAAAACCATCTGATGACATTACAGAACCTTCTTTAACTACGTCAGCACCATTGTATCCCATTCTGTCTTCTTGACCAGCAATAACTGGGATAGTAGTTTGACCTGTTGATTTCTGTTTGTTAAGTCCACCAGAGATTACTTTAGTCATAAAGTCAATATCTTGTTCAAATGAAGTATCGGTGCCGTTTTTACCTGCATCGTTAGCCCATTCATCAAGTTTTTCTTCTTTATCTTCTTTTTCTGCTACAGTGAATTCTCTTTGATCATCAGTTTGTACTTCTGTGATTTCTTCGTTCTCACCGTCGTTTACTGAGTCCTTAGGAGCATCCTCTGCGCCTTCTTTCGTTAAGAGTCTCTCATCATCATGTTGTGATAACGGCTGAGTAGGTTCTTCTGAAGACTCTGCTCCTACTTCTGCTAGTAAGTCTAAAGTTTTAAGATTTTCTTCTAAAGATACATGTCTGTCTTCTTTATCTCTCTTACCAAACTTGCCATATGAATCATCTCTACGATCTTTCATACTTTGTTTCTTATCAGACTCTTTTCCAGTTCTCATTCCTAATGACTCGTCTTCTTTGTCATCATAGCCTTGATCTTCTTCCATGTGATGTCTATCTTTATAGTCATCATATTCTAAATCTTTAACAACATCTTCTCCATCTCTTTTTGAATGCTTACGACCGTCGTAATGTGCATCACGTGCAACTTCTCTTCCTGCACGTTCTGCATGATCGTCTCTTTCAGCATCAGATTCTTCGTCAATGCCTTTCTTAGCAACTGTAGATGCGTCCCAATCATACTTGTCATATGTTCCTGCATCTTTTTCTTGTTCTTTGATGTCTCTATGTTCTTCGTCACGTTTGCCGAACTTTCCATATGAATCATCTCTACGGTCTTTCATAGATTGTTTTTTACTTGATTCTTTGCCAGTACGCATTCCTAATGACTCGTCTTCTTTGTCATCATAGCCCTGACTCATTTCATCAATCATGTTCATCATTTCTTCTAATGATTTTTCTCTATGCTCTGAATCTCTTTTACCAAACTTTCCGTAAGAGTCATCTCTACGTGCTTTGTCTGATTGTTTGTGATCTGATTCTTTACCAGTTCTCATACCTAAAGATTCGTCTTCTTTGTCATCATAGCCTTGATCTTCATGCATATCGTCTGCTTGAGGTTTAACATCGTGGTCATCTTCATACTCTTTGATGTCTCTATGTTCTTCATCTCTCTTACCGAATTTTCCGTAAGAGTCATCTCTACGATCTTTCATGGATTGTTTCTTATCAGACTCTTTTCCTGTACGCATACCTAAAGATTCATCTTCTTTGTCATCATAGCCTTGGTCTTCAGAAAACTTGAGAGGTTTCTCAGAATCGTCACCTCTTTCTTTGTCTCCTCTGCCACCAAGAGCACCATGATTATACCCATGTGATTTGTCATTCATGCCATAGTTGTCATGTTTTTCATCATCTTGGTCAAAGTCTTTGTTGATATCAACGTCTTCTTTAGAGATGTCTCTGTGTTCTTCATCTCTCTTACCGAATTTACCGTAAGAGTCATCTCTGCGATCTTTCATTGATTGATGCTTGCCTGATTCTTTACCAGTTCTCATGCCTAATGACTCGTCTTCTTTGTCATCATAACCTTGATCTTCATATGCTTTGTCGCCACATGCTTCGTCCATGTCATCTACTTGTACTGCGATTTCATCATCTGAACCGCAAGATCCAGGTGCTTCTACTTCGTCTTCAAAGTCGCCGTTACCCATATCGACAATACCCATTAATTTGAGCATGTCATCGTGTGAACTCATTGGTTCTTCACTTTGATCTGGTTGACCATAGAATGATACGTCTGCTACTTCACCAGGTGCATCTAAAACTTCTGCATCACCATAGTTACCTAATCCAACATCTTTAACAAATTTAATTAACTTGTCTGCTTCTGCATCTGTTGCATTAACACTAACTCTGTCTGGTTGATTTTGTTCTCCTTGAGTGATAGACATTGTATAGCCTTCATCAAGTTTTCTTTTGTTTGATTTTTTACCTTCATTCAAATGGGATTGTAAACCTTTTTCTAAAGATTCAAATGTCCACTCATCTTCTTCTAAGTATGCATCTTCTGTAGTTTTTGTGAATTCTTTTCCACCTACTTCAAACTTATCACCTGTATGTGCTTTTGCAAGTGCGCCTGAGAATGCGTTACCTTCTTCAAATTCGTCTTCATCAATGCCTTTCTTAGCAACTGTTTGTGCGTCCCAATCATATTTGTCATATGCACCGTCATCATCTGCACCAACGTTTCCGTCTGGAGAAGATTCTGCTTCGCCCATTGCACCGTATGATGCCATAGTGTCTACGACTTCTGCTTCAGGCTCCTCTTGAACCATTCCTGTAATTGGTGCTTGTCTAATACCCATGCCTTCTGCATCAGCACTGAAACCATCATTAGCATCTTCATAAGCATTCTTCATACCACATGCTTCATCAAGACCTGTCTTGTAGCCCTCGTGGTATGCTCTAGCACCTTCAGAACCTGCATCATGTGGACATGCATAAGATCCTTTACATAAACCATGAGATTTACCCATGTGCTTCGCGGCTTTCAGAATGTGTTCTGCGCCTTCTTTTAAGTTTGTTTTAGTATTTTTAATCATAATATTAAGTTCTTGTTTATTGCATTTAGGATGCAGTTGTTGTATTTGTGATGTAGATAAGCCTTCTGAACACATAGATTTCACTTTAGAAATACTAGGTAGTTTACTAGATTTGCTTACCTTACCCTTAGCCTTTTCTTTTACAAGTTGAGGAGTATCAGAATCATTGGCTGCCAAAGCGGCGTTTGCCGCGGCGTTGCCTTTTTCATCGTTAGTTGAATTTGGAGACCCATCGTCTGCTGGATATTGAGCGCCTTCTTTTACTTTACCTGAAATTACACTTTGAGTATTAGATCCATTGTCGCCCATCTTTGGTGTGATTTCTGGAAGTTTAATTGCTTCTTTTATTTTTGATGAACGTTGTGTATCATATGAAAGTGGAGATTGTCCACCATATGAACCAGATCCGTCACTTTCTCTCATGTTACCACCTGATATAGGTGATGTTAAATCCATTGAAGATTCAGGAGGAGTATCAGTTTCTTTCATCTTACTAAATGTTTTAGCAAGGTTTGCTCTTTTTTCTGTTTTAGCATTAAACTTGTCTTTGTTTGCTAGTACATGTTTTGCGAATGCTGATGTAGACATTCCTGCTCTTTCTGCTTGTGCTTTAAAAGCACCTGGCTTCTTAACTGCTTTATCAATCCAATCTTCGGCTTCTTGTATTTCTTCTTCACCAATAGTTAATTCGCCTTTAGCCATTGCTTGTTGCATTTGTTGAGCAACTTGTGGATTCGATACAGAACCGATTGCTTGACCATCTTTGTGAATTTCTTGTGCACCAGGCTTTGCTGGCTCTAATGATAGTTCTTCAAAGACATTCTTTAATGAGGGAAGTTTTAATTCATTTGATACTGGCTCAGCAACTTCTGCTGATTCAGTTAACATATTACTAGGTCGAGTTTTCTTTTTCTCATCTAATAATTTGTTGTCTTCTTTTTCAGTGACTTTATCAAATTGTGTTAAGATGTCTTTAAAATCCATAATATAATCCTTAATACCCTGCTGAAGTTTCAGGCTTAGGGCCTCTTTTAACATCAGTCATAGGACTTTTTTGACCTTTAATTGAGTCATCAGTCCAAGGCTTCCAAGGATCAAATGAATCTTTAGTGTTCTTTTGATCAGCAGGCAAACCTACTTTACCAACGTTCTTATATTCTGCATGTTTGTGTATGCTATCTAAATACTTATCACCATATTCTTTGCTGGCTTCTTTTCCATTGTCATTCATTTCTTCATGTTGTAACAAAGGAGTATCTTTCATTTCATTTTCATATCCAACCATTTCGTTGTCAATGCTGTCATCAAATGCACTATTAACCATTCTTACATAGTTAATGTTATGTCCTAATAGTTGTGCTAGTTGTTGAACCATCGGCTCAGTTACGGGATAAGCAAATTGACATTTAAATATATGTACTGGTTCGTTTGAAAGATTGGGGAAACCATATGGTGATTTCATAATCGGTGTTGATGTTGGGCCTTTGATTTCTTTAGGCTCAAACTTGTTTAAGTTATGTTTGAATAACTCTAAGAAATTTTTGCTACAGTCACCAGCAACTTTGATTGTACAATCATAAGTATGAACCGATTCTGCAATGTAATGTTTTAAACTTTTCATATTGTATAGTTCCCGTATAATATATTTATCATTCCTCTGTGTTTTTCCCACTTAAAACTCGTAGTAATTCGTTGCGATCTAAGTTTTGAGCACCATCACCTAAAGGAATATTATCAATCTTCTCGTCTTGTTTTGCTTGACGTTGATCTAATGTTGCTTTCTTTAACTGTAGATCAATCATCTTTAATTTTTTGTTTAACTTTGCTGTCTTAGCGGTTATAGCATGATTTAACATATTACTAGCAACACTAAAGATATCACCACTAAAACGAGAATCAACTTGCATACCCAAGTCCATCAAATCTTGGAAACTTGTCTCTGCTTTTTGGCTCAGTTCATCCATCTCTCTATCAGATGCTTCTAGTCCTCTGACTGTAGGTAAAGCAGTTTCAATCTTTTCTAAATTACTTAATGCTTCTTTAGTAACTTCTTGTGCTACACCTGGAATAGGCTCATTCAGTTCGTTTTCATCACTGGATGCGATATCAAATAATTCTTCAAGTTTCTTTGTCATATATCTATTTAGTTACTTTCTACTTCCGTTATAGAAAAGATCGTCTTCTGTAACTACTCTAAATTTAATACCTTGTGCTTTGCAAAATGCTTTTGCTGAATGCCATTTAGCATGATTGATTGCAATGACTGCTTGTTGTCTTGCATTTTTAACTTTTTCTGTTATAATACTTTCTGCTTTAGGTTTAATTTCTATTAATTCTGCTTTAGTTACACCAAACTTATCTTGGTAAACAATAAAAAAGTCTGGTATATAATTAGTACGTTTGCCTTTAAAAGGATGCATATAAGGGATAACTATTGATTCACTTGCCCATTTGATTATCTTGTCATTTGTATCACAAAAAATCATAAATGTAAGTTCCCAACCAGATCGATATTTAGGCTTGCCTTTACCTACATACTTGTGTTGATTTTTTACAGTATAGATACCCTGTGCGTATTTTTTTCTACGAGGCATTGATTAACCTTAAGGTAATACGTTACGTTGTACGGCTTGATTAGGAGTGGGAACGTTTGATACTCCGTACAATGCTGTTTTTGACTTTAATAAATTGAGATAAAAAGCCATTTCTGTGTTTACTTGAACTGAAGTCTCTGCATTAGTTCTAAAGTAATCCATAAAGATATTAATGTTTGTTCCAGTTTCCTGTGCAATTCTAAACAAAACAGTTGCAAATTGAGCCGCTGTTTTTTTAGTTCTTTCATTTTCAGAATTACCTTTAAGTACACCTAAAAAATAAGAATAAACTGCGTCCCATTCTCCTGAGTTTATAGTTAATGATTCTGCATAAAAAGTATCAAATACTTCTAATGTGTTTTCTCTTTCTGTTATTTGTAATGCCATTATGCAAGTCCGCCTGTTTGCTTTCCAGCATTTACAGCATCTGCTATTGCAGTACCGTCGTCTGCTGATTGGGGTACAGTAGTCTTGTTATTGTTTGCGGCAGTTACAATACCTTGATTAGCAATGTTGATCATTGCAGGAGTTGCCGCATCAGTTGGGAATAGTGCTGACGTATCTGTTTCCCCTCCACCAAATAGTTTATTCATCACTGCTTCTTTTGCCGCATCTTTAATTGCTTTCTTTGCACTGTCTACTATATTATCACTATTTTTATAAAGTTCATATGCTGCCTGAATATCATCTCTATTGAGATCTCCATCAACAAAACCTTTCATATCTTTGAAAATATCTACTGGATTGTTTCCTCCTTGTTCTAAAGGACTTGTTGCATTATCATAATTTGCATCTTCTTTGAAGCCAGTAACTAATGACCCTGCTTCTTCGTCATCAATTTTACCTGAATTGTAAACTACAGTTTCATAGTTGATAGTCATTCTATTCTGCATTGTGCCGCCACCGTCAGCATAATCATATGTATCGTGGTCCATTGTAGTAATGACAGGATTAATTAAAGTATATGCAATAAAGTTTCCTGCCCACATGCCGTATATTGTAATGTTATTAAAGAAAGGAACTTTTTCTCCTTGTACTTCTCTAGCATCTGCACCGCCTTGACCTCTAGCATCTCCCCTATAACCATATTCAATATCACCTGATATTGATGGATCGTAAATATTACGTCTATTAAAATTCTTTATTGCTGTAGAACCTGAAAAAGGATCAACAGTAGGGTTCCATGCATCTGCATAGTTATATCTATAGTATGCGTCCCACAATGCAGTAATCTGTGATGCGTTATCATCATGGAATGTAATATCAATTGGTTGATATTTAATTTTTGATTGAATCAATCGTTTTCTATTGTACTGATTCATTTCTTGTACGTCTATATTAAACGTAGGTAGTTTAACTGATTTAACTAACAGTCCATAGTTTTCTCCTGTCGGCGGAGAATATGCTTGTTCGTTAATAGAAAAGTAAGTATGAAAGGTAAACTTAACTTTACCTGCGTTACCTTGCCCACCAGGTAAGAACGTCTTGGCCGCATGTTGCCAATCACGTAAGTATACTCTACCCGTAAGTGCATCTAATATACCCTGACCGGTTTGCTGTAAAAAATCTTTTGCTGTCTGAGACATAATAGTATTTATCTATCCTGTAAGTCCATAAAAAAACTGGCCGAAACCAGTTTCTTTATTTAAATCTAAAATGATTCTTATGTTGAGTTGCCGCCACCTGGGAATGTTTGTAGACCTGATTGTCCTACACCTGCTCCCGGTACGCCGTTGATATCTCCACCAGCATTTGTCTGGATTGCGTTATCGTAACGTAAAGTCATAGCAATAGTCACTGCATCAGATGTACCATAGTTAAGTTGCTGATAGTTTGCTTGTTGTAAGAAACAACCTGCTAATGACCAGTTTTCTAATACTGTTGGTGTATTGATACCGTTACCACCGTCTAAGATTTGAATTTCAGTTTGGAATTTATAATCTCCACCTGCTGCCGCTGAAGACTGCTCGTAGAAATCTAATTGACGTTGTAACTGAGCACCAACTGCTTTTGATACATTACCAGAAGCATCATCTCTGACGTTGATAGCAAGTGTTTGCCATGTGTGCTTACCAGCAAGATAGACACGTGAGTTATACACGTTCATAGTGATTTCATCAAACTGAACTTGTGGTCTCGCACAATCTACGACTTGTCTTGTAAGTATAAGTGAAGAATCATCGTCAAAACCAAAATTAATAAAGTTCACACGGAATCTATATTGAAGTTTTGGCATCAACAAGTTTTGGTTAGCGCCTCCCTCAGGTTGAACCGAAAGTTTTGCTAATGTATCTGAGGCTGTTGCCATTGTTAATCTCCTGTTTTAATATATCTTAATATATATTTATCTTTTTAATTCAGTGAGGCCGAAGCCTCACTTAATATCTTTTTACGATCCTGATAACTCACCAGTGTTGAATATTCTGACTGGAACGTAGATAAACTCAGCGGCTTTCACGGGCTCTACTGCTATGTCAATCCAAAGTTCATTTCGATCAATTCTTGCTGGAGTGTTGTTAGAATCATCACAGACTACTGAGTAGTCATATAATCCACGTTTTGAAACTAGATCCTGGAACAATGTTTCTACTACTGCTTTAATAGACTTTCTTGTTTGTGGGTCATTAGGTTCAAATACGAATGGTCTCGCGGCTAAGATCAATTGTCTACGTATGTAAGCAATTAAACGTGCTACGTTTACTCTATCTAACGCAGATGATGAATTGAATGAAGTTTTGTTACCATAGTTCAATAATCCATTACCTGTGAAGAATACCATTGGGTTAATAAAGTTAGTGTATAACACATCTCTAATACCAATACGTGTTCTGATTGAGTTGAATTCTCCTTCTGCATCAATGTAACCAATGCTTGTAGCATTATCAATAATACCACGTCTAGTTCCTGCTGGAGCTAACCAAGGATAAGCAATATTATCATTACGCAACATTGTTCTTGTCATCATGTGTGATGATGGTACAGCAACTAAGTTACCAGATAGATCACTAGTGATACCTGATGGATAGAATAGACCCATGTAAGTATTTCTAGTTACAAGTCCATCTTCACCTGTTGTTACTGCGCCTGCAGTGTTAGTTGCCCATGCTTGAATTTCAGTTGCATCGTCTTTTAATCTCATTGGTGTATCACCAACGATGTAAGAAGTTTCGCCTCTATCAGAGTTCAATGCTACCATGTTAGGCTGTAGTTCAGGATAACCTGGAGTTGCTTGTAAGTTGAAGTAGTTATCTTCGTCTCTAATTGCAACGTTAGTGTCAATTGCTGAACGTAATGCTTTAGTTACCATTGCTCTTTGTGCTTTACGACCTGCGTACATTGCACCGTTTGCTTGATCACCTGAAGCAGTTACCCATGCATCTTTTTGTGTTGGTAAAGAAGCAGTTGGGAATCTATCAGCATTAAAGTAATTTACACGATACTGTTTAACATTGTATGAGTTACGTCTTGTGTTCCACATCAACATACCTTGTGGGTAATTTGATGATGAAGGAGCATCAACGTCTAAGTAATCACTTGCTAGTAATGATGCAATACTTGGTATCGGATCATTTGCTGGATTAGTTGTTCCGTTAGTTGCCCAACGTGCATCTTTAAATAAGATACCAGCTGGTGTAGTTTGATCAGTGTTGTCGATTAAGACCCACTTATCAGTAGCACTACCGCCACCTACTGCTGGAACTGACTGCCATCTATAAAGATTTGGGTAAGTTTCTAAGTCTGTAGTGTCTAACCAAAGATCACCATATACTAATGCTGTTAAATCAGATTGTGTAGTCGGCTCAGTTGCACTTACAATTGGTCCTTTAGGATCAGTTGCGTTTGCGACTGCTGGACTAGGTAATCCGTTTGAATCATATCCTTGTGATTTATAACCTTTCCAAGCACCGTTATAATTCATCATAATGTCTACTTGATCAGTTGAAGAATAGAACCAGTTAGTAAAGTTAGTTGGTATTGCTGTTGGTGCACCTTCATTTGCTGTTAATGAGTTTGCTCCACTTGTTGTTAATGAGAATTCTCTCCAGTTAGATAATTGAGTCGTAAACATATCTACGCCTTTACCTGAATTCCATGTATAAGATGTAACAACACCGGCTGTAACACTAGAAACTGTGACTTTTAAGTCGTTTCCTGGAGTTGCTCCTCCCATGTCTGCACCTGAGAAAGTAACAACATCGCCTACTGCGTGTCCACTACCACCGTTTACTACTGCATCAGGATCAAAGTCATAATTACCGTAGTCATTAGTTACTTTAATTTGTAATGCTGTACCAGAACCTGTTGTAGCAGTTTGAGTTACTGAGAATTCAATGTCATCTCTGAATGGGCCTATTTTACAACCTGTTGTTGCTGTTGTAAAACCTGCTTCTGTAAATACTCCAGTTGAAACACCGTTTACACTGCTGTATTCATCTAAAACTATAACTCCACCTGAAGTGTGTTGTAGTTGAATAGAACCGTCATCATTAACTGATGCACTTGTGTAAGGTATGTTCGCCGCTGACCATGCAGTTACAAAGTCAGATGCATCTGTTGCATCTGCTAAGTTGAATGGATAAGGGCTACTTAATGTTGTTGAGCCAGGAGTTGAAATTTGAACTCTTGCTACATAAGGACCTGCTTGAAAGTCTGGTGCAGTGTTTGTACCGTTAATTACTGTAGCGCCTGTTGCCGCTCTATAGAAGTAATAAACTGGTGCTCCTTCATATTCACCGTCAAAGTTATATTGTGCATAAACACTACCTGCCGCTATTGCTTGTCCACCTGTTGTGTCTGCTGAATAGATTTGACTCCAATCAGAAGTTGCAAATGTTGGTGTTTTAGATGTGTAAGATGCCGCTACTGAATCATATTGAGAAATTACTGGTTGTAATCCTGTTCCGTTAACCTTGATCCATACAGACCCAGTTGGAGCCGGCTCTGCTTGTCCTGATTGCCATAATGGTTGTTGAGCAGATGTGCCCCAGAATCCTCTTGGTTGAAATCCAGTTACTGTAGATCCTGTGAAACCTAAGTCTGTAAAGATTGTTCCAGTTGCTCCAGTTAATCTAATAAAGAAATTTGGATTACTAGCATTATCTCCACCTGTTTGTGCAGAATAGATTTCAAGTTTATTATTAACTACTGCCGCTGACACATAGTTAAAGCCTAATGCATTAATATCTGCCGCTAACTGAGTAATTGTGTTATTCGGAGCCGCCGCTACTGTAAGAGTTGCAAGGTTTGTGCTGTTAATAATTAAATTAATAGTATCACCTTGAGTCAAAGTAGGATTAGAAGTAGGCGCTGTTAATGTTGGCCACGAGAACATCCATTCAGGTGAATCTACACTTACCCAAGTATTAGCACTATTTTTGTACCAATATGAGGGAGCATTTGCATTGTTAGGATTTCTATAATTAGGAATCGCAACAACTGCATAGTCACCGATGTTTCCTACTGATGTAAGAGGTGTACCTACTGATACTAATGCCGCATCAGAAATAACTATTGGTGTCTTCGATGTAAATACGCCAGTAGTTTCATTAAACTCATTAATTCCCCATGTAGAAGAAGTTGTGTTTAACCAGTAAGAATCATTTGTTGGTGCTCCTGTTGGACGACCTGTTGATCCTACTAAACTTGCTAGATCGACATCTGCTCTTAAAACAAATACTTGATTTGAAATACCAAGTGCAGAGTATGCCGCTAGTAATCCATATTCATTTAATTCATAGCCCTGTAACGGAGTACCGTTTGATGCTGTGTAAAAGAATGGGTTACCGTATAAAGAAACAAGATCACGTTGAGAAGTGACTCTGTATAATTTACCTGCATTCGCAGACGTTGTTGCCGCCGCTGTTGCAGTTGATGTTGGGTCCGCTTTGTCTTGTGCTGTTGCTAACAAGAAGAACGGGATTGATGCTGTTGCGCCTGGTAAATATTGACTTTCGTCAATGATGCTTACTTCTACGCCTGGTGATGTTAGTGCCATAATAATATTCCTTTTGTATGATTTTGAGGGTTACACCCTGATTGTTTTTTCATACTATTATTTATCATGTATTACAAAAAACAACGGATTAAGATACCTTCGAAGGTATTTTATAAATACTAGTATGAGTTTACCTAGACCAATATGTAAAATTTGCAACAGAAAAGTCTGTGCTGTGAACTATATTAAGAAAGGCAAACGTCATTACCGAAGCATGTGCGATCAATGCGGTAAAGTAAACCGAACAAGAAAGCCTATATATCTCTGGCAAAAAGCAGGATATCAAAAAGATGATACATGTTTCTTATGTGGATTTAAAAGTCTGTACCCTACACAAATGGTTGTATATCATATAGATGGAAAGCCTCAGAATGTAGACTTTCAAAATTTAAGAACGATATGTCTAAATTGTATTGAAGTTGTAAAGAAAAAAGAAATTGTATGGGTTAGAGGAGACTTAACTGTTGACTATTGATTCCATTGCTTTATGCAATTCATCAATCGTACCATTGTTTTTAATCGTGTGATCATAGTCTAAACCAACACTACTATATTCACTAGCATGTACATTTAATTCAGTTAAACGTGCTAGTGCTTGTGGATTCTGATAATAATTATAGTCAACTGCATCTGGTAACCATATAGGTTGCTCCCCTCGTTCTACTCTAATCGTAGTTCCACCTGCATTTTTAATCGCATCGACTTCATTTTTAAATCTACAATCAGTAATAACAACATTGTCTTCTATCTTACGCAATTGATTCTCAATCGATGATACCCAAATATCATTATGAAAATTACGTCTACCTACTTCAGTTCCCCAATACTGCAAGACCCAACGAGGAGTTAAATGAGGCATGTCTAATCGTTTTGCCCACCATTCATCGACTTCTTCTCGCCACTCTCTACTAGATTGAGTTGTGCCTTCTAACATTTCTCTGTCCCAACCAAAGATAGCAGATACACAATCTTTCAATGGTCCTGCATAACTTAATTTTCTAAAGCCGTGAAATCGAATAAGGTAATCTGCCGCAGTATCTTTGCCACTGCTGATAAGTCCTGTAATACCTATAATCATATGGGATAATCCTCTAGTTAGATAATCTATTATAAACTAATATAGAGGGGAAGTCAAGTGTTTTTGTAATCTATTCGCCCATTAAAGAATTCGTCTGGGAGAGTGTGTATGTAATTATGCGTTGGTACTGTAAAAAGTCGTAAGACTTTATGTTTATCAACATGCTTCAACGGAGGACAAGATCGATACAATAAATCCCATTCTTCTTTTAGCACAGTTTGATGATGTTTATAATTATATTCAATATCTTGTCTTATGCCATCCTGATAATCTTCCATTTGATGTAAAAAGGAAGTTATTCTTTTGTGTGCTATAGAAATATATTCACTTATACTAACATCTTCATTAATTAAGTCTGGTTCAGATGTATATTTTCTAAAAGTTTTATATCCTAACCCTTCTAATGTTTTTTCTTGTAAGTCGAATCTACTAATTCCCATAAAAGGTTTTTTAGTAATAATAGGCTTCCAAGTTTTTTCTGTCGTCGGATAACTATTGTGTTCCCAAAAAGGTCTCATTTCTCCTCCTGGATTATCGAACCATGTTTCTGGCATAATAATTAAAGAAGCATCATTCCACTCAGTAGGAAAACAATAATTAGCAATGTCAAAAGAATGCACCTGATTATCTACCATTTCTCCGAACGTATCACCAGGAAGTGTTCTTTGAAATTTGTTATATAAAGTTGTTAAACTATTAAAGTCTAAGTTAAGATTAAACACTTCGTTCATTATGTCTACTACATGTTCATAAGTCTGTGGGTCTTCTTTATTAAAATCAGATCCTTGTGCTGAATAATTTAATTTAGATGTTAAACTATAATCTAATTGATCTAAATTTTTAGAGTCAGCAAATTTATATAGTAGTGGAAACTTATGCGGTCTATTAGAAACATCTCCTATTAACCATAATGCTTTAGGATCAACTGCATTCCCTCGCCAAGACTTAAATCTGTTTAGTCCAACACTTCTTTTTTTGGTCCCTTCTGATCGTAGTAAAAAATATCTAGTATTATGTCCAAAGACCATATAATGATTAGGTAGTTCTGAAACAGAAACTTTAGTGTATTCATGTAGCAAATATACATTCTTTAGATTTGGAAACAACTGAGTTTCATGCAAATACTCTAAAGTCTGTTTTGTCCACTCAGTAAAATCATGTGCAATTTGAGGTTCATAAAGCATAAAACCAATAATTAAATGCTCAATGTTTTGTGTGTCATAGGACTCTAATGAATTTATATGTCCTTGATATGGTGGTATGTTGTTTGGATTAGCAGAACACTCTACATTAATACACCAAATAGTTTCAGTAAACTGATTGCTATGAACGATACCATTCATGCAATATGATTAGCCCTGTATCCAAGTAAGAGGTTGTGAGTAATCTACGTAGTCTCTGAGGTCTTTAAGACATTTTTCTTGTCCTGCTATACCTTCTGCCTTCATTGCCGCACCATTTAATGCAGTACCACCAGAAGGGCCTGCAATAGTTGAGAATTTTTCACGTGCTTGTCCGATAGAGATTGTAACAGTTGCTAATACAAAGTCTTCTATCCAAGGTGCAATACCTGGGTCTAACAAGAGTGAAGTTTCTGGACGAGTAATATCAGCCCAGATAAGAATTTGTTCACCAGAGCCTTTAAAGTCTCTTACAAATCTAATTGTTTTAGTTACAGGATCCCATGTATAGATAACAAATCCACCAAACATTCTAGCGGCTAGTTCTACGTACCCTGCATAGAAGTCATACGTTGCTAGTCCACCTGCATAGTTATAGTTTAACAAGTAAGTGTTTAGAATAGCAGATGAGAATGGATCAAATGATGATGCACCAGGACCTGTTTCAAGTCCGATTGTTCTTCTATAACATTGTCTGACATTAATAAATTCACTAGGTAGTGTATATGTATCTTGGTTCTTATCGACTGTTAACAATGTATAAGACTCTTGTACAGAATTTTCTGCACGTTGTCTATATGTTTTAACTGTATAGTTGTATGCGGCTTCGTAATGCTCTGGATCTAATTCTAAGTCTACGATGCCGTCGCCCAGCCTATAGCGGATGTTATCAAACATAGACTCTTTAAGT
>Ga0213869_10000399_pt1 | contig 35957 bp, 33 predicted proteins | sample PICome_10_FD_160083 | JGI IMG/M metagenome (GOLD analysis project Ga0213869, IMG submission 160083) | Coastal seawater microbial communities near Pivers Island, North Carolina, United States - PICO132 | ecosystem: Environmental > Aquatic > Marine > Coastal | place: USA: North Carolina...
GATCAGGAAAGGTTAGAAGAGCTAAACTTTACTATTTAAGAGACAGAAAAGGAAAATCAGCAAGAATTGCCGAAAAAATTAAAAAGAAAATTGGCGTAGATGTTTCGGTCAAAACGGAAGAAGCAAAACTAGATCAAGTTGAGCCTACTCATCAAGAAGCAAAAAAAGAAATATCAAAAGTTGAAGCTAAAAAGCCAACTAGCGAAAAAAAATAAAATTTCAATGTCAAAAACTCTATATGATAAGATATGGGAAAACCATCTTGTGCATAGACAGGAAGATGGAACTTCTTTAATTTATGTTGATCGCCACTTAGTACATGAAGTTACAAGCCCACAAGCTTTTGAAGGTTTAAGATTACAAAATAGAAAAGTTAGAAGACCAGAACTAACTCTTGCAGTTCCTGATCACAATGTACCAACGACAGATAGGTCTAAAGGAATAGACGATGAAGAGTCTAGAATTCAAGTAGAAACATTAAGGAATAATTGTAAAGAATTTGGAGTTCAACTTTTTGATGTTAATGATAAACGACAAGGCATTGTTCATATAATTGGACCCGAACAAGGTTTTACACAACCAGGAACAGTTATTGTATGTGGAGACAGCCACACAGCAACCCACGGCGCATTTGGCGCGCTAGCTTTTGGAATTGGAACATCAGAAGTAGAACATGTTCTTGCAACTCAAACCTTAATACAAAAAAAATCAAAAAATTTTAGGATTAATGTTAATGGAGATTTACCTAAAGGTGTTACAGCTAAAGATGTAATTTTAAAAATAATAGGCACAATCGGAACAGCAGGTGGCACAGGACATGTAATTGAATTTGCTGGAAGTGTTATAAAAAATTTAAGCATGGAAGAAAGAATGACGGTTTGCAACATGACTATAGAAGCTGGAGCACGAGCTGGTCTGATTGCACCAGATGAAAAAACTTTTGAATATTTAAAAGGCAAAACAATGTCACCAAAAGGTGAAAATTGGAAAAAAGCACAAGTATTTTGGAAAAATTTAAACTCAGACAAAGATTGTAAATTTGATAAAGAAATAAATATTGAGGGAAAAGATATCGAGCCATTAGTTACTTGGGGAACATCTCCTCAAGATGTATCTCCTATAACTGGAGTGGTTCCGGACCCTGAAAAAGAAAACAATGAAGATAGAAAAATGGCTATGAAAAGATCTCTTGAGTATATGGGATTACAAGCCAATACAAAGATTTCAGATATTAAAATAGATAAAATTTTTATAGGAAGTTGTACCAATGGAAGAATTGAAGATCTAAGGTTAGCGGCTGAACTTTTAAAAGGAAAAAAAATAGCTGCAAATGTTAGCGCAATGGTAGTACCTGGATCTGGATTAGTTAAAGAACAAGCGGAAAAAGAAGGATTAGATCAAATCTTTAAAGAAGCGGGTTTTGAATGGAGAGAGCCAGGTTGTTCGATGTGTTTAGGCATGAATCCTGATCAACTTAAACCTAAAGAAAGATGCGCATCAACATCTAATAGAAATTTTGAAGGAAGACAAGGACGGGGAGGAAGAACTCATCTAGTTAGCCCGGGAATGGCTATTGCAGCTGCTATAAAAGGGCATTTAACTGATGTAAGAAAAATTTAAAATGAAAAAATTTTCTAATTTAAAATCAATACCTTCTTATTTGTCATTACAAAACATTGATACAGATATGATAATTCCAAAACAGTTCTTAAAAACTATAAAAAGAACAGGATTAGGGAAGAGTTTATTTTATGAAATGCGTTATGATGAAAACGGAAAAACAATAGAAGATTTTATTTTAAACAAAGAACCATATAATAAATCAAAAATTTTACTAGCTGGAAAAAACTTTGGATGTGGATCTTCAAGAGAACACGCGCCATGGGCTTTATCTGATTTTGGAATTAGATGCATTATCAGCTCAAGCTTTGCTGATATATTTTATAATAACTGTTTTAAAAATGGTATTCTACCAATTATGATCAACGAACAAGTTATTATTGAGTTAGCAGAATATTCAAAAAGAAAAGAAGAAATAGAAATAAGTTTAGAAAATCAAGAAATTAAATATGGAAATAAAATTTTAAAATTTGATATCGATGCATTTAAAAAAAAATGTTTGATCGAAGGATTAGATGATATCGCATTATCAATGGAAAAAATATCTCAAATAGATGATTTTGAAAAAAAAGTTAAAGCAAACAAACCTTGGCTTTTAAACAATGATTAAAGTAAAAGATAGAAAACTTTTGCTTCTTCCAGGAGACGGCATAGGCCCTGAGGTAGTAAGAGAGGTAAGAAAAATTATTGAGTGGTTTAATAAAAATAAATCTTTAGATTTTAAAATTGAAGAAGGGTTAGTCGGCGGAGCTTCATACGAAAAACACAAAAACCCAATTACTGATGAAGTTTTTTATAAAGCTCTTGAAAGCGAAGCAGTAATTCTAGGAGCTGTTGGCGGTCCTAAATATGATAATTTAGAATTTTCTAAAAGACCGGAAAGAGCACTTTTAAAATTAAGAAAAGAATTAAAGTTATTTGCAAATTTAAGACCAGCAATATGTTTTAAACAGCTAGTTGATGCATCATCTCTAAAACCAGAGATTATATCTGGTTTAGATATAATGATTGTTAGAGAGTTAACCGGAGGAATTTATTTTGGTGAACCAAGAGGAATAGAGCCAATCGAAAATAATGAAAGAAAAGGAATTAATACCCATACTTATACTACCAGCGAAATTCAAAGAGTTGCTCGGGTTGCTTTCGATTTAGCTAAAAAAAGAAAAAACAAAGTCACATCTTGTGATAAATCTAATGTAATGGAAGCCGGTGTTTTGTGGAGAGAAGAAGTCCAGGCGTTAAGGGACAAAGAATATAAAAAAGTTGAACTAAGCCACATGCTTGCGGATAACTGCGCTATGCAATTACTTAGAGACCCTAAGCAATTCGACGTAATCGTTACAGATAACTTATTCGGTGATATTTTGTCAGATGAAGCAGCAATGTTGACTGGTTCACTTGGACTACTACCTTCAGCTTCATTAGGTGCTAAGGATAAAAATGGGAAAATTAGATCAATGTACGAACCTGTTCATGGATCAGCTCCAGATATTGCTGGAAAAAACATTGCTAACCCAATAGCAACCATACTAAGTTTATCTATGGCATTAAAATACTCTCTTGATTTAGATAAAGAAGCTGAACAGCTTGATAAAGCAGTTCAAAGTGTTTTAGATGATGGTCTGAGAACCAAAGATATTATGTCAAAAAACATGAAAGAGGTTTCTACTTCTGACATGGGTGATGCAATTATAGCTAAATTAAAATAAACTAATTATTATGAATTTTGCAATAATAGGAGCATCAGGCAATGTTGGTAGAAAAACTATCGAAATTTTAGAAAAGTCTAAAATTCCCTTTAAAGAATTATTTCTAGTAGCTTCTAAAAAAAGCGAAGGAAAAAAAATTAAATTTCGAGATAAAGAAATTGTTGTGGAAAATTTAGAAAATTATGACTTTTCTAAAGCTGAAATAACTTTTTTTGCAGCAGGCAGTCAAATAGCAAAAGAATGGGCACCTAAAGCAGCAAAAAAAACTATAGTCATTGACAATTCAAGTTATTTTAGAATGCAAAAGGATGTACCTTTAGTAGTTCCAGAAGTTAACAGTGAAGCCTTAGAAGCACATAATAATATTATTGCAAACCCAAACTGTTCGACAATGCAGATGGTGCTCGCACTTAAACCTCTTCACGACGAATATAAAATCAATAGAGTCATTGTATCAACTTACCAAGCTGTTTCAGGCGCAGGTAAAGCGCCTACGGATGAACTTTTTGAGCAAACAAAAAACTTTTTGGATAAAAAAGAAATAGTATCAAAAAATTTTACTAAGCAAATTGCTTTTAATTTAATTCCTCATATAGATGTTTTTGATAAAGATGGTTACACAAAAGAAGAACTTAAAATGACCAACGAAACAAAAAAAATATTAGATGAAGATATTAAAGTTACAGCGACGTGTGTGAGAGTCCCAATAAGAACTGGCCACTCAGAATCAATCAATATTGAATTTGATAAGCTTTACGATTTCGAAAATGTTAAAAAAATTTTATCCAATGCGCCAGGGTGTAAGGTTGTCGACACAAGAAAAGATGGAGGATATATAACACCTCATGAAGCGGAAGGAGATTACACTACCTACATCTCTAGAATAAGAGAAGATAATTCTAACACTAAGGCAATTAATATTTGGGTTGTATCCGACAATTTATTAAAAGGCGCGGCTTTAAATACTGTTCAAATTGCAGAGCAATTAATGAAAAAAATATAACTTTAGTTTATAAATTAATAATGCAAGAAAAAAAAAATCCTCTAAGTCCACATTTACAAATTTATAAGTGGCAAATATCTTCTCTTCTATCTATCACACACCGAATAGTTGGAGTGATAAATATAGTAGCTATTTCTGTAATTTGTTTTTGGAGTTTATTTTTATTACTTGGTGCTGAAAATTATCAAGTGATAAATAATTTTTTTAATAGTTTCTTTGGTAAGTTTATAGCAGTTGGACTTTGCTGGACTTTTAGCTTTCACATTTTAAATGAATTAAGACATTTATTTTGGGATATGGGTTATGGCTTTGATTTAAAAATATCTAGGATAACTGGAGTCTTAGCCTTAGTGGGTTCATTTGTTCTAACAATAATATTTTATTTAATTGGAAAAAATTTTATTTAAAATGCATACATCAACAAAAAAATGGTTATTTACAAAATTTAGCTCGCTAGCTCTTATTCCATTTATGGTTTGGTTTATCTTAAATTTTGTCTCTCTTTATGAGAATGATTATACGGAAGTAGTTCTTTTTTTTACGCAGCAAATATCCAGGACATTTTTTTCAGTATTTATCGTCATAGCTTTCTTCTTCTTCGCACTAACAATAAGTGAGGTATTTGAGGATTATATACAAGATGAAAAAATCAAAAATGTCGCAAATAAACTTTTAATTTCATTTGCTATAGTTATTCCTTTAATAACAATTATAGGAATATATAATTTATCATAATGGGTGCTTATAAAATCATAGATCACGAATACGATGTTGTTGTATTGGGTGCAGGAGGGTCAGGCCTTAGAGCGGCTGTAGGTCTATCTGAAGCTGGATTAAAAACAGCATGTATTTCAAAAGTCTTTCCAACGAGAAGCCATACCTCTGCTGCACAAGGAGGAATATCAGCAGCCTTAGGAAACATGGGTGAAGATGATTGGAGATGGCATATGTATGACACAGTTAAAGGGTCAGACTGGCTTGGCGACCAAGATGCCATCGAATATTTGTGCAAGGAAGCTCCAAGAGCAGTAGTCGAATTAGAGAGATACGGAGTTCCATTTAGTAGAACTGATGATGGAAAAATATATCAACGTCCTTTTGGAGGTATGACTAAAAATTATGGAAACGGAACAGCACAAAGAACATGTGCTGCAGCTGATAGAACAGGTCATGCAATCTTACACACTTTATACGGACAAGCTTTAAAACATAACACAGAATTTTTTATTGAGTACTTTGCTCTGGATTTAATTATGAAAAATGGAGAATGCAAAGGGGTAATTGCTTGGAACCTTACCGATGGAACAATTCATAGATTTAGATCTCACATAACAATAATTGCTACTGGCGGTTATGGAAAAGTTTATTATTCAGCAACTTCTGCTCACACTTGCACGGGTGATGGTAACGCAATGGTTTTAAGAGCAGGTTTACCTTTACAAGATATGGAATTTGTACAGTTTCATCCAACCGGAATTTATGGAGTAGGCTGTTTAATCACAGAAGGCGCAAGAGGTGAAGGCGGTTTTTTAGTTAATGGAAAAGGTGAAAGGTTTATGGAAAGGTATGCTCCCAATGCAAAAGATTTAGCCTCACGAGATGTAGTTAGTAGATCAATGGAAATGGAAATTAATGAAGGAAGAGGTGTAGGTAAAGATAAAGATCACATTAATCTCCACTTAAACCACTTAGATAAAGAAGTTTTAGAAGAAAGATTGCCGGGAATAACAGAAGCAGCAAAAACATTTGCAAACGTGGATGTTAATAAGGAACCAATACCTGTGGTGCCAACAGTTCACTACAACATGGGAGGCATACCAACCAATTATAAGGCAGAAGTTTTAACTTTAAATGGATCGGAAAAAACAGTTCCAGGCTTAATGGCCATTGGAGAGGCTGCCTGCGTTTCAGTTCATGGAGCAAATAGGCTAGGATCAAATTCATTAATTGACCTAGTTGTATTTGGAAGAGCAGCTGCTAAAAGAGCAGCAGAATTAGTTAAACCCGGCACTTCACATGAAGAAGTTTCCAACTCAGAAACTGATAAATGTTTAGACAGGTTTGATAAAATAAGAAATTCTTCAGGCTCTACAAAAACTTCAGAGCTAAGATTGAAAATGCAAAAAACAATGCAATCAAAATGCGCAGTATTTAGAACAGAAAAAACATTAAAAGAAGGTGTGGATCAAATAAGAAAACCTTATGAAGGAATGAAAGATCTTTCAGTTAAGGATAAGTCTTTATTGTTTAACACTGATTTAGTTGAAACATTGGAATTTGATAACCTTATTAGGCAAGCCCTTGCCACAATGGACTCAGCATATAACAGAAAAGAAAGCAGAGGTGCACATGCAAGAGAAGATTTTAGTAAAAGAGACGATAAAAATTTTATGAAACATACTTTAGCATGGCAGAATGATAAAAAAGTTGAGATCAAGTATAGAGATGTTCATTCCAGAACATTAACTAATGATGTTCAATACTTTCCTCCTAAGGAGAGAGTTTATTAATAATGGTTCAATTTAACTTACCACAGAACTCAAAAATAACACTTGGTAAGCACTTTAAAGACGAGACAAATTCTAAAAATTTAAAAAAAGTTAATGTTTATAGATGGGATCCGTCTACAGGTCAAAACCCAAGAGTTGATACATTTGAGGTTGATATGGATACTTGTGGCCCAAAAGTGTTGGATATTTTGTTTAAAATAAAAAATGAGATCGACCCATCGCTTACATTTAGAAGATCATGTGCACATGGAGTTTGTGGTTCATGTGCAATGAATATTGACGGTGTAAACACTTTAGCATGCATAAAATCTCATACAGATATTAATGGTGATTTAAATATTTATCCTCTACCCCATTTAAAAGTAATCAAAGACTTAATTGGAGATTTAACAACTCTTTACAAACAATATGAATCAATTAAGCCATGGTTAATGACAGAACAAACTGGAACAGAAAAACAAGAATTACAGCAGTCTCAAAAAGATAGAGAAAAATTAGATGGATATTATGAGTGTATACTTTGTGCATGTTGTTCAACATCGTGCCCAAGTTATTGGTGGAATGGAGAAAAATATTTAGGGCCGGCAGTTTTATTGCAAGCCTATCGATGGATAAATGATAGCAGGGATGGAGATCAAAAAGAGAGATTAAAAAAAGTTGCAGATGAGTTAAAATTATATAGGTGTCACACTATAATGAATTGCACTAATTCTTGTCCAAAAGGATTAAATCCAGCAAAAGCTATTGGTTCTATTAAAAAAATGCTTGCAACAAGTTAAAAGCTTATTTATTCAATATCTTCATGAAAACTATTGAACATTTCATCGACGGCACATCTTTCAGTGGAGACTCAAAAAGAACTAGTAAAGTTTTTAATCCCGCAACTGGGGAACAAAGTGCAAATGTAAAACTTGCTAGTGCGAAAGACGTGAATACTGCAGTAGCAAGTGCTAAAAAAGCTTTTTTGTCTTGGTCTAACAAACCCCCTCTTCAAAGAGCGAGAGTAATGTTTAAATTTAAAGAATTAATAGAAAAAAATTCAGATGAACTAACAAAAATTATAGTGGCAGAACATGGGAAAGTATACGAAGACGCGAGAGGATCACTAACAAGAGGTTTAGAAGTGGTTGAGTATGCTTGTGGTATTCCTCAAATGTTAAAAGGAGAGTTTACAGAAAATGTGGGCTCTAACGTTGATAGTTGGTCTATTCGTCAACCATTGGGTGTTTGTGCAGGCATAACTCCTTTTAATTTTCCAGCCATGGTTCCAATGTGGATGTTTCCAATGGCTATTGCTTGTGGGAACACATTTGTTTTAAAGCCCTCTGAGAAAGATCCATCATGTTCAATGAGATTAGCTGAACTATTGAAAGAGGCCGGACTTCCTAACGGAGTTTTCAATATAGTTAATGGAGACAAGGAGGCTGTAGATGCTTTAATAAATAATAAAGATGTAGTTGCCATGAGCTTTGTTGGCTCCACACCAATTGCCAAATATATTTACGAAAACTGCGCAAAAAATGAAAAAAGAGTTCAGGCTCTTGGTGGAGCAAAAAATCATTGTGTAGTGATGCCAGATTGTGATTTAGATCAAGCTGTTAACGGTTTAATGGGTGCAGCATACGGTTCAGCAGGTGAGAGATGTATGGCTCAATCTGTTGCTGTTGCAGTAGGTGGTATTGGAGATAAACTTGTAGAGTCTTTAGCAAAAAAAGTTGAAGCGTTAAAAGTTGGACCTGGAATGGATAAACAATCTGAAATGGGACCATTAGTAACAAAAGAACATTTAGCTAAAGTAAAAGGTTACGTAGATATTGGAGAAAAAGAAGGAGCAAAGCTAATTGTTGATGGTAGAAATTTTAAATTACAAGGTTATGAAAACGGGTATTATATTGGCGGATGTCTTTTTGATAAAGTCACAAAAGACATGAGAATTTACAAAGAAGAAATTTTTGGTCCAGTTTTATCCGTTATAAGAGTTAAAGATTTTGAGGAAGCGCTACAATTAGTAAACGATCATGAATTTGGAAATGGTGTGAGTATATTTACTAGAGATGGGGATTCAGGAAGAACTTTTTCAAGTAAAGCTAAAATTGGAATGGTAGGAATTAATATACCTATTCCAGTACCAATGGCTTTCCATAGCTTTGGTGGATGGAAAAGATCATTATTTGGTGATCAGCATATGCATGGTCCGGAAGGTGTAAGATTCTATACAAAATTAAAAACAGTCACTTCAAGATGGCCTTCAGGTTTGAGGTCTGATCCAGAGTTTGTGATGCCAACAATGAAATAATAAAAAAAGGATACAAATGAAAAAAAAAATTACTCTAATAGGAGCTGGTCAAATCGGAGGAACTTTAGCTCATTTGATTGCATTAAAAGAGCTAGCTGACGTAGTGCTTTTTGACGTAGCCGCGGGTATAGCAAAAGGAAAAGCTCTAGATATAGCTCAATCATCACCAGTAAATGGATTTAATATAAACTTATCAGGTACAGATAATTATGAGGATACAAAAAATTCAGACGTAATAATCATTACCGCCGGTGTTCCTAGAAAACCAGGTATGACCAGAGATGATTTGCTTGGTATTAATCTTAAAATTATTAAACAAGTAGCAGAGGGAATAAAAAAAACTTCTCCTAATGCTTTTGTTATATGTATTACAAATCCATTAGATGTAATTGTAATGGCATTACAAAAGTATTCTGGATTACCAAAAAATAAAGTGGTTGGAATGGCAGGTATCTTAGACTCATCAAGATTTATTTATTTTTTATCGCAAGAATTAAAAGTTCCAGTACAAAAAATTAAATCTTTTGTTTTAGGGGGCCACGGAGACTCAATGGTTGCTATGTTAGGATCCACTTTTATTGAAGGAAAAAATATAATGGACCTTTTGGAAGAGGGAAAAATTGAAAAAGATAAACTCGAAAGCATTATTGAAAGAACAAAAAAAGGTGGAGCAGAAATAGTAAAATATTTAGAAAAAGGCTCAGCATTTTATGCGCCCGCAGCCTCAGGAGTCGAAATGGCTGAAAGTTATTTGAAAGATTTAAAAAAACAGTTGCCGTGTGCCGTTTATCTAAATGGAGAATATGATGTAAAAAATATATATGCAGGAGTTCCTGTATTAATTGGAAAAAATGGAGTTGAAAAAATAATTGAGATTCCATTATCACCTGCAGAAAAAAAAGATTTTGATAGTTCTATAAAATCAGTCGTAGAACTATTTAATGCAGCAAAAAAAATAGATAAAAGTCTTGAATAAAATTAAAATTTTTAAGGGAAAATATTTTTATTTTCTATTAATTATATTTATAGCTTCTGCATTTAATTATTTCTCGGGCTTTAGAGGAATATTTCCTATTGATAGTTTTTTAATTTTTGATGCAGGTTATAAGGTTTTAAATGATTTTCACCCATTTAGAGATTATTGGTCAATCACAGGTCCTTTTCTAGATTATATACAATATTTAGTATTTAAAATTTTTGGCGTGAGTTGGGGGTCTTTTGTGCTGCATGCTGCTTTAATAAATGTTTTTCTAACTACAGTAACATTTAATTTTTTTTCTAAACTAGGAATAAATAAAAATTTTTCACTTTTATACTCTGTAAGTATAGCGATCCTTGGTTACCCGTCTGTCGGTACACCTTTTATGGATCATCATGCTTCAATTTTATCTTTAATATCTTTAATGGCATTAATTTTAGCTTTAAAAAATAATAATAACTTTTATTGGTTCGTTGCCCCTTTACTTCTTGGATTTTCTTTTTTTTCAAAACAAATCCCTTCTACTTACCTAAGTTTTTTATTTCTTTTTATAATATTAAGTTATTTAGTTATTTTGAAATTTAAACAAAAAACATTTTTAATTTTTATCCTCTATGGTCTTATTTCTTTTTCCGCGTTCGTATTATTTTTTGTATTTATCAATGATATCCCGATTAAAAATATTATAATGCAATATATTTTTTATCCGATGAGTATAGGTGAAGTAAGAAGTGATACTTTAAAATTTGATATAAAAAATTCTATTTTACAATTTAAATTTATTTACTTTTCATTAATACCATCGTTAGTAGCAAGTTTTTATTTAATCAAAATAAAAAAAAAAAATTATAAAAATAAAGTTGATATAATTATTTTAAGCTCATTCTTTTTTTCAATATTTCTTTTCATATATTCTCAACTAATGACAAAAAATCAAATATTGATTTTTTTCTTAATTCCTTTTTGTGCGGGCATGGGACATTATTTTATTATAAATTATTTTAACAACCAAAAATTAATATATTTTCTAATATTTATTATAATTATTTCTACAGTCAAATTTCATTTGAGATTTAATATGGATAAAAAATTCATGGAACTAAATAATATTGATATAAATTTAGCTATTGACGGAAAAGAAATTCACCCTAAATTTTCAGGTTTAAAATGGATTACTCCTAATTATCCAAAAAATCCTATGAAAGAAGTTTCTTTACTTAAAAATACAAAGGAAGAAATTGATATGGAAAATAAAAAAAAAATAATAATAAGTGACTATCAATTCTTACCCTACATATTAAACCTAAAGCACTTTGCGCCTAACAAATGGTTTGATAATTTAAGCGTTCCTAATAAACAAAGCCCTTTTTTTGAAAAATATAAAGTTTTTTTTACAAAAAAATTGAAAGAACAAAATGTTAAAATAATCTTTATTGTAGGAAAGAATAAAATAAATTATCTAGACAAAATTTTTATTGAGAATTGTTTTACTAAAGAAGATTTAAATGAGATAACTTTTAAGCTAGACATTAGCAATTGTTAAAAGAATATTTATTTGAGTTGTCTTGATTTTAATATATTTGTGCTTGAATTATTGTAACTACTCAAATAATAATTTAATAAAAAAAATGTATTAAAAAATAAATAAATAGCTAAAATTATAAAAGAAAAATCTTTATACCCGTAGAAAAATAAGTATAAGAAAAAAAATACCGAAGTTCTTAAAATTAATTCTAAATAAAAAACACTAATTATATTAATAGAATGTTTAATAAGAAAAAACAAATTTACTTTTGATTTTCCAAAAAATCTTTTTTTTTTGTCTATTTTTAAATAACAGATATTTTTAAAATTTTTAATTACGCCACTACTAAATGCTATAGATAGATTTTTGTTAGAAAGAAGCTTTTTTAAATGCGTACTTTTAAAAGCACTAAAATTTCCTATGTTTAAAAATTTTCCAGTTAGTATATAGGTTAAAAATAATCTAATTTGATTTAAAAATCTTAGAGAAATTGTTTCTTTTCGTTTGGATCTCTTTACAAAAATGAAACTGTCATTCTCTTTTATGGATTGATTAATTAATTTTTTTAATTTGGAATAATCATCTTCACCATCAGAGTCCATGACTACTACAGTCGAGTTTGACTCAGCTTTAATTTGTTTTAAGCCGATATAAATAGCCTTTTGACTACCTAGATTCTTTTTTAAATTTAAAATTTTAATTTTTTTTATATTTAATAAATGTTTTGTTATTAATTTTTCTTTTTTTGTAGAACAGTCATTTACAATAATTATGTTTAATGTGAATGATCCAGTTGAAAAATGCTGATTAATTTTTTTTAATAATAGATTGATTGATCTCCAATCATTAAACAAAGGTAGAACTATGAATATTTTTTTCAAATTTATGCTTAAAATTAATTATAAATTTCTTTTTTAATTTTTTCAATTAATGTTTTTAATAAAATTTCGTCATCTGTATTTATTAAGTCATCTTTTTTTAAAATTTCATTAATTGAGTTTCTTGCACTATTTTTTAATGTTTCAATGTTCTCTTGTGAGGTTAGATTATATAGTTTTCTTTCAATACTTCTTTGTACGTAATTAAAAGTTAGATGAAAACCTAAAAAAAATAAAATGAACACAATTAAACTTTTATAAATAAAAATTTTCATAATTAATTCTTTTTGTAAATTTCATAAATAACAACATCATCTACAATATATCTTTTATATATTTTAAAACTAGAATTTAATTTATATTTTTTACTTTTTTTTGCATCAACATCATAGATACGATTGGAGTATAAATATTTGGCATTATCTTTATTATCGAATATTATTTGAATCCTGTCTTTTTTATAAATAGGTAAAAGTTCTTGCATACGCCATAATGGATACCAAGAATTTACTGCTATTTTAATTTTAGGACTATTATCTATTTCTGTGATTTCTCTTAAAAATTTTATACCAGATAAACCCGCGAAATCTCCTTCAAATTTTTCTTTTAAATTTTTTGATATTAAATCATTAAAGTAATAGGACTGATAAGGGTGATAAAGAAAAATTTTATAAATATTAATCAAAATTAATGTAGATCCAGTGAAGATAAAAATAATAAAATATTTTCTAATTATTTTATATTTATTAAAAATGTTCAAGAAAAAAACCGCATAGTAAATAATAAAAAAGTTCAAGAAATAAAAAATTCTCCAACCATTGTAATGTTTAGGACTAAGAAATATTGCGGCTACAAAAAAACTTAAAAATAAAATGAAAATAAAGAAATCTTTTTTTTCATTTCTATCTTTCCAAAAATCATATTCTGATTTATTTTTATCAGTTTGAAAAAGTTTATTTAAAAATAAATTAAAATTGAAATAAAAACCTATAAAGAAAAAAATCAAGTGCAAAATTGGCGTAGAAATAAAAATCCAGATTGGAAGATAAGAGAAGGGGACAAGTTTAGTATTATAAAATTTGCCAAAAAAATAAACTAACTCTGGACCAAATATACTTAAATTTGAGACATAAGAAAAAAAACTTTGAACGGGTTCTTCCCAGAGATAAGGCCAATGCAAATATAAAAAAAGAAAATAAAAAAATAAGTATAAAATAACATTTTTTAGATTCTTAATTTCCTTTTTTTGGGAAAGAACCGATAGCGTATAAATAAATATGAAAATAATTGGTATAATTATTCCAAAAATTCTTGTTGAAGTACAAATTGACGAAAAAAGAGAAAAAAAAATTAAATTTTTAATATTCTCTTTATCAACTGTTTTAAAATAAAAATATAAAGTTATAATAAATATAGAAAAGAAAGTTATATCCTTGCTATTATGAAAAATCTCACCAAATATTCTAGGTGTTATAACTAAAAGAAAACAACCGAATAAAGCTAATAATTTATTGTTAAATCTATTAAATAAAATTTTATATAAAAAAATAACACCAAGTAAAAAATAAAAAAATGTTAATAGATGCCTCATTTCATAAATTTTTATAGGTTCATTTATTGAAAATAGGATTTCTATAATTGCTGCAGGAAGATCAAAAATTATTCCATATGTTTCACTCCATGGAATAGTAAAATCATCTGAAGAATTTAATTTTAATGATGAAACTTCAAAGAACCTTTCTAAATTAAAAAATTCTGATAAATAAATTAACCAATAAAAACCACTTTTTCTAGTAAATGTTTCGTCAACGTTAAAACCAAAATCTTTATAAATGTATAATCCAGTTATTGTTAAACCAATAAAAAAGATATAATGACTATATTTTAATAATTTACTACTTATAGTTTTCACTTTAAAAATTATAAACTATTTTAGTAACAAATAAATAATTAAATGAAATTAATAAAAAATTTGGCAATTTTTTTTTTTGATATTTTAGATTCTTATCACCAAAAAAAAATTTTAGGCTTTATCAAAAATAAATATAAAAATATTAATTTTTTTATTGATATTGGATCTCATAAAGGAAAATATTTTGATTTATTTAATAAAAGCTATAAAATTAAAACTGCTGTATTAGTTGAACCCCAAAAAAAATATTTTTATTATCTAAAAAAAAAGTATAAGAAACTTTATAGTATAAAAATTTACAATACTGCAATTTCTAATAAAAATGGAAATAGCTATTTTTATATCAATCATCATGACCTTACCTCATCTTTAAATAGAATTAATCACAATAATTTATTCTTAAAAATTAAATCTAAACTTTTTGGATTAGACTCTAAAAGCATGATCAAAGAAAAAATAAAAATTAAAATAAATACACTTAATAATCTGTTAAGAAAATTTAAAGTTAAAAAAATTGACCTAGTAAAAATAGACACAGAAGGACATGAATTAGAGGTTTTACAAGGATTAAAAAATACCGTTAAAAGAGTTCAGATAATATTAATCGAATTTAGGAGTGATAATGTTTATAAAAATTATAAACCCTCTAAAATACACAAAAACTTAGTCAAAAATAACTTTTACTTGGCAAAAGTTTTTAAATTTCCATTTACAACTTGGGAAGATAGAATATATATAAAAAAAATTTTATGAATATCCATGAACATCAGGCAAAAGAAATATTAAAAGAGTTCAATGCTCCAGTATCAAAAGGTGTTGTTATTTTTTCTATTAGCGAAATTAAAGATAAAATAAAAAATTTAAAAGGAGATAATTTTGTTTTGAAGGCACAAATTCACGCTGGAGGCAGAGGAAAGGCAGGCGGTGTAAAATTAATTAAGAATATTTCTGAACTTGAAACTGAAGCAAAAAAAATGATGGGCAAAACCCTTATCACTCATCAAACTGGTCCTGACGGTAAGGAAGTTAAGAGACTATATATAGAAGAAGCTTCAGAAATTTTAAAAGAATTGTATTTATCTTGTTTAGTGGATAGAGAAACATCTAAAATAGCATTTATCAGCAGCACAGAGGGCGGTATGGATATTGAAAAAGTTGCAAAGGAAAATCCAAATATGATTATCACTAACAAAATAGACTTAAAAGATGAAGGTCCCAGTGAGATTGATGTCAAAAAAATAATTTCAATTTTTAATTTTAATGACAAGCAAAAAAAAGCTGCCACAAAACTTATAAAATCTCTGTACAATATAATAGTCGAAAAAGACGCTAGTTTAATTGAAATTAATCCTTTGATTATTTCTGGATCTAATGAATTAATTTGTCTTGACGCTAAAATGAATTTTGATGATAACGCTATTTTTAGAAGACCAGAAATATTTAAATTGAGAGATTTAAACGAAGAAGATCCCACTGAAATCGAAGCAAGCAAACATGACCTTGCTTACATAAAACTTAATGGGTCGATCGGATGTATGGTAAATGGAGCTGGTCTAGCAATGGCTACAATGGATATAATTAAATTATATGGAAAAGAACCTGCTAATTTTCTAGACGTTGGAGGTGGGGCTTCAAAAGAAAAAGTAGCAGCAGCTTTCAAATTAATTCTTTCTGATAAGAACGTTAAAGGAATTTTAATAAATATATTTGGTGGAATTATGAGATGTGACGTACTTGCTCAAGGAGTCGTTGATGCAGTAAAAGAAATTAATTTATCAGTCCCTTTAGTTGTAAGACTCGCAGGAACTAATTTTAAAGAAGGAAAAGAAATATTAGATAAATCTAAATTAAAAATACTATCAGCTGCAGATTTAAATGATGCAGCAAAAAAAATTGTTGAAGCTATAAAATAATGTCAATTTTAGTAAATAAAAATACAAAAGTGATCTGTCAAGGTTTTACAGGAACTCATGGAACTTTTCATTCAGAGCAAGCAATAAAATATGGAACAAAGTTAGTTGGAGGTGTTACCCCAAAAAAAGGAGGCCAGAAACATTTAGATTTACCTGTTTTTAATACAGTCCAAGAAGCAAAAGAAAAAACATCAGCAGACGCGAGCATGATTTATGTGCCACCTAAGTTTGCTGGCTCAGCGATTATTGAAGCTATTGAAGCAAAGATAGAATTAATTGTTTGTATAACAGAAGGTATACCAGTCTTAGATATGCTTAAAGTAAAACAATTTCTAAAAAAAAGTAATTCAAGATTAATCGGTCCTAACTGTCCAGGAATCATTACACCAGGTGAGTGCAAAATAGGTATCATGCCTGGCAATATTCACAAAAAGGGATCGGTTGGAATTGTTTCAAGATCTGGAACTTTGACTTACGAAGCAGTAGCCCAAACGTCTACTAATAATATGGGTCAATCAACTTGCATAGGAATTGGCGGCGATCCAATTAATGGTACAAATTTTATTGATTGTTTAGAGCTTTTTCTTAAAGATGAGGAAACCAAATCAATAGTTATGATTGGAGAAATTGGAGGTTCAGCAGAGGAAGAAGCTGCAGAATTTTTAAAGAGGGAAAAAATCAAAAAACCTATGGTTGGGTTTATTGCTGGATTAACGGCCCCGCCAGGAAGAAGAATGGGACATGCAGGAGCTATAATTTCAGGTGGCAAAGGAGGAGCTGAAGAAAAAATAGAAATAATGAAATCCGCAGGAATTACTATTTCAAAATCACCAGCTGACATAGGCAAAACACTTTATCAAAAACTTAATGGTTGATTTTTAATAATTTATGTTAGAATAAATTTTTAATGTCATCTTCTAATAACAACACAATATATAAAAAAACATCCTTTTTAGCAGGAAATAACTCAGAATTTATAAATGAGTTTTATGCTGACTATATTTCTGACCCTAATTCATTACCTGAGAGTTGGAGAAAGTTTTTTGATGGATTAAGTGACGATGAAAATTTGATCTACAATAATCTGAGAGGACCTAGCTGGTCACCAGAAAAGAAAACAAGAAAGCCAGCAGTTCACTCAAAAGAAAATCTAAATGATGAAGAAATTTCAACAGATTTAAATTTAAAATCGATTAAGCAAGCTTCAAAAGACTCTGTCAGAGCTATTATGCTTATAAGGGCCTATAGAATTAGAGGACATCTTATTTCAAATCTCGATCCTTTATCAATACAAAAACAAGAAGAACACCCTGAGCTAAAACCAGAAAGTTATGGATTTATAAAAAAAGATTTCAATAGAAAGATTTTTTTAGATGGCGTTCTTGGTCTTCAATATGCAGATTTAAATCAAATTTTACAAATTTTAAAAAAAACTTACTGCTCAAATATTGGCTATGAATTCATGCACATGGGTGACCCAGAAGAAAAAACTTGGATTAGAAACAGAATTGAAGGACCAGAGAAAAATATTTATTTTACAGATAATGGTAAAAAAGCTATTTTAAACAAAATTATTCAAGCCGAAGGTTTTGAAAAGTATTTACACGTAAAATTCGTTGGAACTAAAAGATTTGGTTTGGATGGAGGTGAGTCTTTAATACCAGCTTTAGAACAAATTATTAAAAGAGGCGGAAGTTTAGGTGCAAAAGAAATTAAAATAGGGATGCCTCACCGAGGTAGACTAAATGTCTTAGCCAATGTGATGGGCAAATCATTTAAAGCAATTTTTAGTGAATTTTTTGGAAAGACCGCAGATGCTAACAAAGATATTGAAGGAGATGTTAAATATCATTTAGGAGCTTCTTCAAATAGAGAATTTGATGGAAATTCTGTACATATAAGTTTAACAGACAATCCATCTCACCTTGAAGCTGTAAACCCAGTTGTTCTAGGTCAAGTTAGAGCTAAACAATTTTTTCATAAAGATGTAGAAAGAAAAAAAGTTATTCCTGTTTTAATGCATGGCGATGCAGCATTTGCCGGCCAAGGAATCGTTGCTGAATGTTTCGCAATGTCTGGTCTTCCAGGGCATAATATTGGTGGAACTATACATATTATAGTTAACAATCAAATAGGGTTTACAACTGCACCAAGGTTTGCAAGATCCTCACCTTATCCTTCAGATGTAGCAAAAATTGCTCAAGCTCCGATATTTCATGTAAACGGCGATGATCCAGAAGCAGTGGTTCATTGTGCAAAGATTGCGACTGAATATAGACAAAAATTTAATAGAGATGTCGTTATCGATATGGTTTGCTATAGAAGATTTGGACATAACGAAGGGGACGAACCTTCATTTACTCAGCCTATTATGTATAAAAAAATTAGATCTCATCCTACAACACTTGGAATCTATGGAAAAAAATTAAGCAAGGAAGGATTAATTTCAGAGACTGAACTACAAAAAGAAAAATCAAAATTTAAAAATTTTTTGGAACAAGAGTTTGTGGCATCAAAAAGCTATAAATCAGAATTAAAATGGTTTGAAGGAGCTTGGTCAAGATTTAAACCGGGTCTAGGAAAAGATAAAAGAGGAGCTAGCGGTGTTGATAAAAAAAAAATAATTGATATTGGAAAAAAAATTTCTAGCGTTCCTGAAAATTTTAATATTCATAAAACTTTAAAAAAAATTTTTGATTTAAGAATGAAAGCCATAGAGGATGGTAAAAATATTGATTGGTCAACAGCAGAAAGTTTAGCGTTTGGAACCCTTCTTACAGAGGGCTTTTCAGTTAGATTATCAGGCCAAGATTCTGGTAGAGGAACTTTTAGTCAAAGACACGCAGTATTAAGAAATCAAGACAATCATCAAAGATATATCCCTCTGAATAATATTGCAAAAGGTCAAAAAAATTTTGAAATTATTGATAGCTTATTGTCCGAACTAGCAGTATTAGGATTTGAGTTCGGATATTCTATTTCAGAACCTGAGACACTAGTTTTGTGGGAAGCTCAATTTGGTGATTTTGCAAATGGAGCACAAATCATAATTGATCAATTCATTTCTTCAGGAGAGTCAAAATGGGGTAGGGCTAGCGGGCTAGTAATGTTGTTGCCCCATGGTTATGAAGGCCAAGGCCCAGAACATTCATCAGCAAGATTAGAGCGATTTCTCCAGCTATGTGCTGGAGAAAATATTCAGGTAGTTAATTGCACAACTCCATCAAATTATTTTCACGTTTTAAGGCGTCAAATGCATAGAGAGTTTAGAAAGCCATTAATTATCATGACACCAAAATCTTTATTAAGACATAAAAAATGTATTTCAAATATTTCAGAGTTTTCCAAGAAAAATACTTTTCATAGAGTTCTTGAGGATGATGCTTATTTAAAAGTTAATAACCTATTAGAACTTAAAAAAAAAGATGATAAAATTCAAAAAGTAGTTATGTGCTCTGGTAAAATTTACTATGATTTAATTGAAGCTAGAGAAGAATACAAAAATGATAAAGTGACTTTTGTGAGAATTGAGCAACTATACCCATTTCCCGCCAAGACTTTAGCAAATATCTTAAAAAGATACTCTAAAGCTAAATTTGTATGGTGTCAGGAAGAGCCAAAGAATATGGGCGCATGGAATACTGTGAGAAATTATATAGATCGTACTTTAGAAATTGTAAATTTTGGTGATAAAACTCTACAATATGTTGGCAGAAAGGCTTCTTCTTCTACTGCGACCGGAAATTTAAACAAACATCTTGCACAACAAAAAGAAATATTAGAAAAGATACTTAAAGATTAAATGGCAGAAAAAATTACAGTCCCAACATTAGGTGAGTCAGTTACAGAAGCTACGGTTTCTAAGTGGCTAAAATCACAAGGTGAAAAAGTTTCAGCTGATGAACCGCTTGTAGAATTAGAAACAGATAAAGTTAATGTAGAAGTCCCTTCACCAGTTAGTGGTGTACTAGGCAGTATTAGCGTAAAAGAAGGTGAAACTGTTAATGTAGGTGCTTTATTAGGCACAGTAGATATTTCTTCAACTAGTAGAGAAAATAATATTAAAGAAGTAAGTGATTATAGTCCTCCAAAAAAAGAAGAAACTAAACCAAAAGTTTTTGAAGAAAATATTTTAAAACAAAAAAAATTAAAATCAAAAAAAATACAAGAACCAACACTTAAATTAGAGGAGGAAGAACCTTTAATTCTAGAACAGGTTCATGAAGAAAAAGTTTCACAAAAAATAAATAAGCAGGTTTCTCCAGCTGCAAGAAAAATGGCAAGTGAAGCTAATGTTGATATTAACCGTGTTGAAGGCTCAGGAAAAAATGGTGTAATCTTAAAAGAGGACATAATGAGCTTGATGGGATCTAAGCCAGGTCCATCAGAAAGAAAAGTTAAACACGGTCCTGAAGAAAGATTTAAGATGACCAGGTTGAGATTAACTATTGCAAAAAGATTAAAAGAAGCTCAAGAAAATGCAGCAATGCTTACTACTTTTAATGAAGTTGACATGAGTGAAGTAATGTCAATGAGAAGTCAGCATAAAGAAGAGTTTCAAAGTAAATATGGAGTTAAGTTAGGGTTTATGTCTTTTTTTGTTAAAGCTTGTGTAATTGGTCTTAAAAATTATCCAGCAATTAACGCTGAAATCCAAGGTGAAGAAATAATTTATAAAAATTATTACAATATTAGTATAGCAGTTGGCACAGAAAGAGGTTTAGTTGTTCCTGTACTAAGAGAAACCGATGAAATGTCATTTGCTGATATTGAAAAAAACATTGGTGAACTTGGACAAAAGGCAAGAGAAGGAAAGATTACAATAGAAGATTTACAAGGGGGAACATTTACAATCACTAACGGCGGTATTTATGGATCAATGCTATCAACGCCTATTTTAAATCCACCTCAATCTGCAGTTTTAGGTATGCACAATATTATTCAGAGACCAGTTGTAGTGGAAGGAAATGTGGAAGTTAGACCGATAATGTATTTAGCTTTGTCATACGATCATAGAATAATTGACGGTAAAGAAGCTGTATCTTTTCTTAAAATAGTAAAAGAATCATTAGAACAACCTAAAAGACTTTTTTTAAATATTTAATAATGGAAAATAATTTTGATTTAGTCGTCATTGGTGGAGGGCCTGGAGGGTATGTTTGCGCGATTAGAGCAGCGCAACTGGGTTTGAAAACAGCATGTGTTGAGTCTAGAGGAGCTCTAGGAGGAACGTGCCTTAATGTAGGGTGTATACCGTCAAAAAGTTTACTGAATCTTTCTGAGAATTTTCATAAAGCTAAAAAAGATTTTAATCAACAAGGCATAGAATTTGACAGTATTAAGCTAAATATTGAAAAAATGATGGCTAATAAAAACAAATCTATTCAAGTACTAACTAAAGGTGTTGAATTTTTATTTAAGAAAAATAAAGTTACCTATTTTAAAGGCAAAGGAGTTCTTTTTTCAAAAAATGACATCGTGGTATATGAAAGCAATAAACAAAGAACCAACATAAAAGCTAAAAATATCGTAATTGCTACTGGATCTGAAGCAGCATCTTTGCCTGGCATTAACATTGATGAAAAAAATATAGTTTCCTCAACGGGTGCTTTATCTTTTGACAAAGTTCCAAAAAAATTAGCGGTTATTGGGGGCGGTTATATTGGTCTAGAAATGGGTTCTGTGTGGTCAAGACTTGGGTCTGAAGTTACGGTGATAGAGTACTTAGACTTTATAACACCAGGGATGGACAAAGAAATTTCAAATGAGTTTCAAAAAATATTAACCAAGCAAGGCATTAAATTTAAAATGGGATCAAAGGTTGAGTCAGTCAGAAGCAATGGAAACTCAGTGTCAATAAAATATACCAATGTAAAAGACTCAAAAGAGGAAATAGTTGAAGTTGATAAAGTTTTAGTCTCTGTTGGAAGAAAGCCTTATACGGAGGGTTTAAATTTGATGAAAGTAGGAATTAAAAAAGATCAAAAAGGTCGAATAGAGGTAAATAAAAAATTACAAACTTCAGTTAATAATATTTATGCGATTGGAGATGTTATTAAGGGACCAATGTTAGCACACAAAGCTGAAGAGGAAGGAATAGCAGTAGCAGAAATATTAGCAGGTCAAGCAGGACATGTAAATTATGATGTAATACCTGGCGTTATTTATACCTCACCAGAGGTAGCTACGGTTGGAAAAACCGAAGAACAGCTAAAAGAAGAAAAAATATTATATAAAGTCGGAAAGTTCCCTTTTCTTGCAAACTCAAGAGCAAAAGTTAACAATGAAACTGATGGTTTTGTAAAAATTTTAGCAGACAGCAAAACAGATAAAGTTTTAGGTGTTCATATTATTGGACCGCACTGCGGGGATATGATAGCCGAGATGGCTTTAGCAATGGAATTTGGTGCGAGCGCAGAAGATATAGCCAGAACTTGTCATGCACACCCTACACACACCGAAGCAATAAAAGAAGCAGCATTAGCTGTTGATAAAAGACCAATTCATTTTTAAATAAATATAATTCAACTACTATTAATTTATGAAAGCACAAGTGCTGTTACCCAAGATATTCAACTTTCCATTCACTTATTACAACAATCAAATCTCATTACGAACTGGAGATTTCGTAGAGGTGCCTTTTGGAAAAAATAAAGAGGTAGGAGTTGTGTGGAGAGGTAAAATTTCTGATTTAAAAAATATCAAAATCAAAAATATAAATAAAAAAATTAATTTTTCGTTGAATAAAAAATTAATAGATTTTATAGAGTGGTTTGCATTATACAACATGATGCCTTTAGGACTTGTCTTAAAAATGGCTATTGGTAATAATCTTAATTTTACCGAAAAAAAAAAAGATAAAGATTTTTATCAATCATCAAAAAAAATAAAGGAATATAAATTAAATGATGAACAAAAAAGAGCCTATGAATTTTTAGACTATAAAGATGAAAAATTTACTGTTTCAGTGCTTCAAGGAACAACAGGTTCAGGTAAAACACTCGTATATTTTGAAAGAATAAAAAAAATTATTAATAAAAAAAAGCAAGCTTTAATTTTACTTCCAGAAATATTTCTTACTAATGAATTTAAATCGAGATTTATAGAATTTTTTGGTTTCGAACCTGCTATATGGCATTCAAAAATTACGCCAAAAAATAAAAGAATAATTTGGAAGGGCATTATAAAGAATAAGATAAAATTGGTTATTGGAGCAAGATCTTCTTTACTGTTACCATTTAAGAAACTTGGAATTATAATTGTTGATGAAGAACACGACTCATCTTACAAGCAAGACGAGGGCGTAATTTATCATGCTAGAGATATGGCAATATCACGGGCATCTATCGAAAATATACCTATACATTTAATTACTTCTATTCCTTCAATAGAAACATTTAACAATATACAAAAAAAAAAATTTAGACATTTTAAAATTACAAAAAGATATAACGATTATCCATTACCAAAAACAAAAATTATAAATTTAAATATTAAAAAAATTAAAAGCAGTTTTATAGATTTAGAAACTATAAAGTTAGTAAAATTTTTCTTAGATAAAAACGAACAAGTATTATTTTTTTTAAATAGGCGAGGTTATGCACCTTATTTAATTTGTAAAAATTGTGGTTATAAACAAACCTGTCCAAATTGCTCAATGTATTTAACCTTTCATAAAAATAAAAATAGGGCTGTCTGTCATCATTGTTCCCATGAAAAAGAAATATCTAGAACTTGCAAAGATAAAAAAAATTGTGATTTTATTATGTATGGCCCTGGAGTCGAAAAAATATTTGAGGAAGTCATTAAAATATTTCCCTCTAATAAAGTTGAAATTTTCTCAAGTGATCATATGAAAAAAAAAGATCATACTAAATCTTTATTTAGTAGAATAATGGATAATAAAGTTGATATTTTGATTGGCACACAAATGATATCTAAGGGATTTAACTTTCCAAAATTAAACTGTATTGTAGTTATCGATGCAGATTTTTCTGGAAGAGGCTATGACCTTAGAACCACAGAAAAAAATATTCAATTATATCATCAGTTAAGTGGTAGAGCCGGCAGATTTAGTTCAGACTCTTTAATTATTTATCAAACCTTGACTCCGGAGGACGCTACTTTAAATGAATTAATTAAAAATAATTCTGAAAAGCTTTTAAAAAAAGAGCTAATTTTAAGAAAAAATAATTCGTTGCCTCCTTTTTCAAGGCTAATTTCAATTATCGTATCTGCTAACTTACATAGTGTTAGCATTGATGGTGCTAGAGAAATTAAAAATCATTTAAAAAAAATTAACGAAATAGAAGTAATGGGTCCTGTTGACTCTCCGTTACTAAAAATAAAAAAGAAATTTAGGTCTAGATTATTAATAAGATTTAATGGAAAGTCATTAATCCAAAAAAAAATCACAAAACTGTTAAATACACTAAAAATATCAAAAAAAATTAAACTTATAGTTGATGTTGACCCAGTGAATTTTGCATAATTATGAAATGTCAACTTGATCAAGATAAGTTCATATGATACGAAACCAACATAATTTCATACTAATACCAAACACTAAATGAGCTCAAATAAATCTTTCTCCACAGAAACCTCAGAAAGGTATTCGCGTGCACTATTCGAAGTTGCCAAAGAATTTGGAGAACTAGAAAAGGTAGAGGGAGATATAAAAAACTTTAATTCGTTGATAAAAAACAGTTCTGAAATTAATAACTTTATACATAACCCAACTCAAAGTGTAGAAAATCAAAATAGTTTTATTGATTTATTATCTGAAAAATTAAGTTTTTCAAAAAATTTAAAGAACTTTTTCTTACTTTTAATAAAAAAAAGAAGAATATTTTTTGTATTAAAAATTATAAATAGTTTTGTAAAACTATGTTCAAAAAAAAGAGGTGAAATAAAAGCATCTTTAATTTCATCTAAAGAACTAACAAAATCTGAATTAGAAAATATAAGCAAAGATTTATCATCATCGATGGGGTCAATTATAAAATTTGATTATAAAATTGATAAAGAACTAATTGGAGGTTTAAAGTTACAGCTTGGAAGCTTTATGATTGATACATCTATAAAAAATAAGTTGAAAAAATTTGAACAAAGAATGTTAGAAAATTAATATGTCCATAAATCCCTCAGAAGTAACAAAATTATTAAAAGATCAGATTAAAAATTTTGGTGAAAAAGCTGAAGTTTCAGAGATTGGAAAAGTTTTATCTGTTGGAGATGGTATTGCCAGAGTCTACGGCCTAGATAATGTTCAAGCAGGGGAAATGGTAGAATTTGATGATAGCTCAAAAGGAATGGCATTAAATTTGGAGAATGATAATGTTGGTGTAGTTATCTTTGGAGACGATAGAAAAATTAAAGAAGGCGACACAGTAAAAAGAACTAATGCAATTGTGGATGTGCCTGTTGGAAAAGAACTTCTGGGAAGAGTTGTAGATGGTTTAGGAGAGCCTATAGATGGAAAAGGAGCAATATCTTCTAAAGAAAGAAAAAGAGTCGAAGTAAAAGCACCTGGTATTATTCCAAGACAGTCAGTAAGCGAACCTATGCAAACCGGATTAAAGTCGATTGATTCTTTAATACCAGTTGGAAGAGGTCAAAGAGAATTAATCATTGGAGATAGACAAACTGGAAAAACTGCAGTTGCAATTGATGCAATTATAAATCAAAAAAAAATTAATGAGTCTTCAGATGAAAAAAAAAAATTATACTGCGTGTATGTAGCTATAGGACAAAAACGTTCAACGGTTGCACAAATTGCCAAAACTTTAGAAGAGGCAGGAGCACTAAAATATACGACAATAGTTGCGGCAACAGCATCCGACTCTGCACCTTTGCAATTTTTAGCTCCATATACAGGATGCACGATAGGAGAATACTTTCGTGATAATGGTATGCACGCACTAATAGTTTATGATGATTTATCCAAACAAGCAGTAGCTTACAGACAAATGTCACTTTTACTTAGAAGACCTCCAGGAAGAGAAGCATACCCTGGCGATGTTTTTTATTTACACAGTAGACTTTTAGAAAGAGCGGCCAAATTAAGTGATGCTAATGGGGGTGGCTCTTTAACTGCATTACCAATAATTGAAACCCAAGCTGGAGATGTATCAGCGTATATACCGACGAATGTGATATCTATTACAGATGGGCAAATTTTCTTAGAAACAGAATTATTTAATCAAGGAATAAGACCAGCTGTGAATGTAGGTCTATCGGTTTCTCGTGTAGGTTCAGCAGCACAAACCAAGGCAATGAAAAAAGTAGCAGGATCAATTAAATTAGAACTTGCACAATATAGAGAGATGGCTGCATTTGCCCAATTTGGATCAGATCTAGATGCATCAACACAACAATTACTTAATCGTGGTGCTAAATTAACTGAACTTCTTAAACAAGATCAGTATTCTCCAATGACAGTCGCTGAGCAAGTTATATCAGTATTTACGGGAGTTAAAGGTTATCTCGACGATGTGGATTTAGATAAAATTAAAAAATTTGAAAATGATATTATTGAAAAGATTAAATCTGAAAAACCAGAAATAATTGACTCCATACAGTCAACAGGAAAATTAGAAGAAGATACTGAAAAATCACTAATACAATTAATTGAGGATTACAAAAAATAAACAATGCCAAGCTTAGACGATTTAAAAAAAAGAATTAAAAGTGTTAAATCAACACAAAAAATTACAAAAGCAATGAAAATGGTAGCAGCTGCAAAGTTAAGGAAGGCTCAAGAAAATGCAGAAAGAGGAAGACCATATAGTCAAAAAATGCAAAATATTATTTTAAATCTAACTAAGTCTATAAACGACCCACAAAATGCTCCTAAGCTTTTAGTTGGTACTGGTGAAGACAAAAAATATTTATGCGTTGTTTTGACAGCGGACAGAGGTTTGTGTGGAGGATTCAATTCTAATATTTGTAAATTAGCTAAGATTAATTTTAAAAAAATTCTTGCTGAAGAAAAAAATCTTAAAATAATAACTGTTGGTACAAAAGGATTAGACCAGATAAAACGAGAGTATGGCAAATATGTTATTAAAAAATTTTCCTTTAAAGAAAAGAAACAAATTTCTTTTAATGAAGCAAAAATTGTAGGAGAGGAAATAATATCATTATTTAATCAAAATGAATTTGATAAATGTATTTTATTTTATAATAATTTTAAAAATGTTATTACGCAAATTCCTCAAGCACAACAAATAATTCCAGCGGAAAACAATAGCACTGACGAAATTGATGATAAAAACTACTCTTATGAATTTGAACCAGATGAAGATGAAATTTTAGAGGAACTTTTACCAAAAAATATATCAACTCAAGTTTTTAAAGCGTTATTAGAAAATGCAGCTAGTGAACAAGGGTCCAGAATGACAGCTATGGATAATGCAACTAGAAATGCTGGAGACTTAGTAGACAAACTTACGATAAATTATAATAGAAGCAGACAAGCATCGATCACAAAAGAGTTAATTGAAATTATATCAGGGGCAGAGAGTTTATAATTATGAATAAAAATGGAAAAATAACACAAATTATTGGAGCAGTAGTTGATGTTTATTTTGATTCTGATTTACCAGAAATTTTTACAGCTCTTGAAGTAAAAAATTCAGGAAACAAATTAATTTTAGAGGTCGCACAACACCTAGGTGAGAATGCGGTGAGAACTATAGCAATGGATGCTACTGAAGGTTTAAAACGAGGTGATGAAGTTATTAATACTGGGGCACCTATAAGTGTACCAGTTGGTCCAGAGACTCTAGGAAGAATTATTAATGTTATAGGTGAACCTATCGATGAAAGAGGTGAAGTTAAAACTAAAGAAAAATGGCCAATACACAGAACCGCGCCTAAGTTCACAGATCAAGCTACGGAAACAGAACAGCTTGTAACAGGGATAAAAGTCATTGATCTTTTAGCGCCATACGCAAAAGGAGGAAAAATTGGTCTTTTTGGTGGAGCTGGAGTTGGTAAAACAGTTACCATTATGGAATTAATAAATAATATAGCAAAAGCGCATGGTGGATTTTCAGTTTTTGCAGGTGTTGGGGAAAGAACCAGAGAAGGAAATGATTTGTATCATGAGATGATTGAGTCGGGAGTTATCAAAACTGATGGCAAGGGCTCTAAAGCGGCTCTTGTGTATGGGCAAATGAATGAACCTCCAGGAGCAAGAGCAAGAGTTGCCTTAACTGGACTAACTGTTGCTGAATATTTTAGGGATAAAGAAGGTCAAGACGTTTTATTTTTTGTAGATAATATTTTTAGATTTACGCAAGCTGGTTCTGAAGTGTCCGCTCTACTTGGAAGAATACCTTCAGCTGTAGGTTATCAACCGACTTTAGCTACAGATATGGGAAACCTTCAAGAAAGAATTACGTCTACTGACAAAGGATCTATAACCTCTGTGCAAGCTATATATGTTCCTGCCGATGACTTAACAGACCCTGCTCCAGCAACATCATTTTCACACCTAGATGCAACAACAGTATTATCAAGGCAAATTGCTGAAATTGGAATATATCCAGCAGTAGACCCTTTAGACTCTACTTCTAGAATTTTAGACCCAAGAGTTGTTGGTGAAGAGCATTATAGAGTCGCAAGAGATGTGCAAAGAATATTGCAAGCTTATAAATCCCTACAAGATATCATTGCTATTTTAGGAATGGATGAACTTTCTGAAGAAGACAAACTTACAGTTGCTAGAGCTAGAAAAATACAAAGATTTCTTTCACAACCATTTTTTGTTGCCGAGGTATTTACAGGGTCACCTGGAAAGTTAGTAGATCTAAATGATACAATTAAAGGCTTTGATGCAATATGCAAAGGTGAATATGACCATTTACCAGAAGCGGCATTTTACATGGTAGGCGGTATAGAAGAAGCGATAGAAAAAGCTGAGAAGTTATCCAAAGACAGCAAATAAATAATGTCTGATAAATTTACTATTGAAATAATTACTCCTGAAAAAACAATTTTAAAATCAGAAGCAACCGAAGTAACTATTCCATCCTTCGAGGGTCAAATGGGCATTCTTAAGGACCATATTCCCTTAATTACTTTTTTAAGACCAGGGTTAATATTGGTGCAAAATCAAGAAGAAAAAAAATATTTTGTCGAAGAGGGTACAGTTGAATTTTCTGATAACAATCTCTTAATTTTATCATCAACAGCAAAAGATTTAAAAAATATAGAAAAAAATTCAATTAATGATTTAATAGAGCAAGCAGAAAAAAAATTAAAAGATAGCAGTTTAAGCGATAAAGACAAATACGTCATTTCTTATAAAATAGATACTTTAAAAGAGATTAATCAATAACTGAATTAATTTCATTTAAAAGTTTTAAATATAAATTCTTTTTAAAATCAACAATAACTTCTGGCAATTTTTTTGGTTCTAGCCATTTCCACTCAATAAATTCTGGGTGTTTAGTGTCAAGATTTATTTCACTATTCTGTCCAAGAAATCTTGTTATGAACCATTTTTGTTTTTGTCCTCTAAATTTACCTTTCCAAATAATTCCAACTAAATTTTTTGGGAGTTCGTACTCAAAAATATTTTCTATCTCCTTAATAATTTTTATGTTTTTGATACTAGTCTCTTCAATTAATTCCCTATGCATTGCAGCAATATAATCTTCACCTTCGTCAACACCACCTTGGGGCATTTGCCATTTGTCTCCTGGATTGTCTTTTCTTTTACCAACAAATACTTGATTATTTTTATTTAAAACAATAATTCCTACGCCTTTACGCATTGGAAGCTTTTGACTGCTCATAGTTAAGAATTAAATAGTTTTATAGCGTAATTAAGCTGGTTATCTTTTTCTGAATTAATTTTGAAATCATCACCAGACTCTTCAACTACAATATCGGGGGTAACGCCCACTTCTGAAATGGATTTACCTGATGGTAAGTAATATTTTGAAATTGTTAACCTCATTCCTCCGCCATTTCTTAGAGGTATTATCGATTGCACTGACCCTTTACCATAAGAATTTTCGCCTACGATTATTGCTCTTTTATGATCTTTTAAAGCTCCTGCAAATATTTCTGATGCAGATGCAGAACCGTTATTTATTAAAACTATTACCGGTTTACCTTTAGTTTCATCACCTCTTCTTGCAAAAAATTTTCTTGTTTCAGAAATTTTTCTTCCCTTTGTTGATACTATTTCACCATCATCTAAGAAAAAATCTGTAATGTTTATTGCTTGAGTTAGAAGACCTCCAGGATTATTTCTTAAATCAATTGCGTAGCCTTTTATTTTTGGATTTTTTTCAAATTTTTTTATTGATTTCAAAAATTGCTTATCACTATTTTCATTAAATGATTTTAGTCTTATGTACCCAATATTTTTTTCTTTACTTATAATTTTAGAACTAACAGATTGAACTTCAATTATTTTTCTCGTTATTGTAAATTCTAAAGGTTTTTTTACATCTTTTCTTCGCACTGTAAGGTCTATTGAAGTTCCTACAGGTCCTCGCATTAATTTAACTGCTTCCATTAGAGATTTACCTTGAACCTGCTCTTTACCAATTTTAACGATGTAGTCGCCAGCTTTAATACCTGCTTTTTCTGCAGGGGTGTCATCAATTGGTGAAATTACTTTGACTACTCCAGCCTCCATCCCAATTTCAATTCCAAGCCCTCCAAACTCTCCTTTTGTATCTGTTTGCATTTCTTTAAATAATTCTGGGCTCATATAAGCAGAGTACGGATCAAGAGATTGTAAAACACCATTAATAGCAGAGTCCATTACTTCGGCTTGATCAACATCATCGACATACTCTTTCTTAATATTTTCTAAAACCTCACCAAAAAGATCAATTTTTTCATAAAGATCGTTTTTTGAAAAAACAGGATTAATTGAAAAGTTAAAAATTAATATAAATAAAATTAGTATTTTTTTCATAGCATAGCTTTTTCTTTTGGAATCTCTTCAGACCACATTTTTTCTAAATTATAAAACTCTCTTTTTTCTGGATGAAAAATATGAACAATTACGTCATAGGCGTCAACTAATTTCCAGTCTTTACTATCTTTGCCTTCCATGCGGCAATTATCTAAACCTAGTTTTTTTAACTCTGTGACCAGAATTTCTGATAACGACTGAAGATGCCTCGAAGATGTTCCTGAAGCAACAATCATATAGTCCGCAATATACGATTTATTCTTTAGGTTTATAGTGGTAATATTTTGCGCTTTATTGCCATCAAGAATTTTTTCTATATTATTTTTTATCTCAATGACTTTCATCAATTATTTATTTAATTTTCTCTCTTAAGTTTGTTGAAGAAATTATTATAGGTTTATTATCTATAAAAATAATTTTATTTTTTAAATATCTAGCCACAGTTGATTTTCTACTCTTTGTATCATATCCCTTTCGAGAAAAAACAATTAATTTTGACAATTTTACTATTTTTTTCCAATTTTTCCACTTGTGCAAGGTAATCAAATTATCTGAGCCAATAATAAAAAAAATATTTTTTAGTTTTTTTTTTCTTAATTAGATAATTTATCATATTTATAGTTCTAGATGATTTAATGGTTTTATCTAAATGAACTGTTTGGATTTTTTTGACATTTCTTGTTATCTTTTTTGTGAATTTTAGCCTTTGAGAAAGTGAGTAAAAGGGATTTTTTTTAAAAGGATTTTTTTTTGTAACAACCCATAATACTTTATCTAATTTTACTTTCTTAATTGCAATTTTAGAAATTGTTAGATGGCCTTTATGGGGAGGATCAAAACTTCCACCTAATATTCCAACAGATTTATTTTCTGGTTTTACCATTTATTATGGTCTGACAATTCCATTTCCGGAAACAACATACTTATAAGAAGTTAATTGATTGATTCCTACTGGTCCTCTAGGCGGTAATTTATTGGTTGAAATTCCAATTTCCCCACCAAAACCAAATTCACCACCATCGGCAAATTGAGTTGAAACATTATGCATAGCAATTGAGCTATTAACTCCATTTAAAAAGATTTGAGCATTTTTTTTATTATTTGTAATTATACTATCGGTGTGCATGGTCCCGTACTTTAAAATATGATCAACTCCTTTTTTGACATTCTTTACAGTCTTGATTGATATTATTGAGTCCAAATATTCAGTCTTCCAATCTTTTTCTACAGCTTTTTTAAGCTTACCATTAAATAATTTGTTAATTTTATTATCTACTCTTACTTCACAACCTGAATTAATAAGAGCATTAACAATTTCTTTAGCATGTGAATTTATTGCTTTTTCTTCTATCAAAAGAGTTTCAACAGCCCCACAGATACTAGTTCTTCTCATTTTTGCATTTATGATTATTTTTTTTGCAACATTTAGATTAGCAGTTTTATCAACGAATATATGACATAAGCCTTCGAGATGACCAATTACGTGCACATTTGAAAATTTTTGAACTTTGGCTACTAATCCTTTTCCTCCTCTTGGGACGATTACATCGATATAAGCACTCATTTTAGATAGTAAGCTATCAACTATTTTTCTATTCTTGTTTTCTATAAATTGAACACAGTTTTTATCGATATTATTTTTAATTAGAGACTCTCTAAATAGGTTAGCCAACAATCTATTGGAATTAAAAGCTTCAGATCCACCGCGTAAAATTGAACAGTTTCCAGATTTTAAACATAAAGCAGCAACATCTGCAGTCACATTTGGTCTACTCTCATAAATCACACCAATTACTCCAATTGGTGTTGAGATTTTTTTAATTTTTAGTTTGTTTGGTCTTTGCCACTGTTCAAGAACTCGGCCGATTGGATCTTTAAACTTTGAAATTTGATTTATCGAATACCTAATACCCTCAATGCGCTTATCATTAAGAATCAATCTATCTACAAGGTTTTTCCTTTGAACATTCTTTACATCCTTTAAATTTTCTTTAATAATTCTTTTTTTATTTTTAAGTAAAAAATAGTTATAATTTTCTAAAACTTTTTTGATTTTATTATGATTGACCGATTTTAAATTTGCAAAAGCTTTTTTAGCATTTTTTCCAATTGTTTCTAAATAATTCATTTATAATAATACCATATCATCTTTATGAATAATTTCAGTTTTACTTAAATATCCTAAAATCTTTTCTATTTCTTTACTTTGCTTGCCTTTTATTTTGTCAATTTCTTCTGAAGTAAAAGATGATAATCCCCTAGCTAATTGCTTGTTATTTTGATCTAGGATTAATATATTTTCTCCTTTCTCAAAAGCACCATTAATTTTTATTACGCCAGCCGCTAGAAGACTTTTACCATTTAGTAAAGCTTTGGAAGCTCCCTCATCAATGTTTATAGTGCCATTGGAATTTAGAGAACTAATTATCCATTTCTTTTTAGCATCTAAACTAGAAATTTTAGGTAAGAAATGAGTAAATTTTTTATTTGTTATCATGTTATTAATCGGACTAATATTTTTACCATTAGCTATAAACATATGACAACCTGAATTCATACAAATTTTTGCAGCATCTAACTTGGTGGCGATACCACCAGATCCGTAATTGTTTTTCTTATTTTCAATAAGAGAGGTTATATTTTTATCAATAATCTTAACCTCCTTAACAATTTTTTTGTGTTTTGATTTATTGTATAAACCATCCACATCAGAAAATATGATAAGTGTATCTGCACCTATAATTTGGGCAACTCTTGCTGCTAATCTATCATTATCCCCATATTTTATCTCTGTTGTTGCAGTAGAATCGTTTTCATTAACTATTGGAATTGCTTTTAATTTAAATAAATTATCAAAAGTCCTTCTAACATTTATCGCTCTTCTTCTTTGCTCGGTATCGTCAGGGCTAATAAGAATTTGACCAGTTTTAATCTTATATTTTTCAAACAATTTTTGAAATTCACTTGCTAAATGAATTTGTCCTATAGCAGCAATTGCTTGAGACATTTCGAGCTTGATTTTTTTTTTCTTTATTTTGAGATATTTTTGTCCAAGCGCAATTGCACCAGATGAAACAATAACAAAACTTTTGTCTTTTCCGTATTTTTTAATATCTTTGATTAATGAAGTGACCCATTTTTTTTTAAACACTCCTTTGTAATCAACCACTGTTGATGAACCTAATTTTAAAACAATTTTTTTTGAGTTTTTAATTAGCATTTTTAATTAATAATTTTTTTACTTTTTGAATGTCTTTATCTGAAAAAACAGAAATAACTTCATATCTAGATTTTACCTTTTTTTTAAATTCTTTAAGTTTTTTAGAAATTTCTTCTTCATTAAGTAAATCTGACTTATTGAAAAAAATAATTTCTTTTTTCTTCATCAGATTTTTATCATAAGTTGATAGTTCTAACTTTATTTTTTGATAGGTATCTAACAAGTCATCCTCTGAAATATCTATTAAATGAAGTAAAACTTTACATCTTTCAATATGACGTAAAAATTTATCACCTAATCCTACTCCTTTATGAGCCCCCTCAACTAGCCCAGGTATATCAGCCAAAGTTATTTCCTTGTCATCATAATACGTAACTCCCAAGTTAGGGTTGATAGTTGTAAATGGATAATTTGCTATTTTAGGTTTAGCTCTTGTCAGTGCAGCTAGCAAACTTGACTTACCTGCATTTGGTTTACCTACAATTCCGATATCGGCTATTACTTTTAATTGAAGCCATATCCAAAACTCTTCTCCAATTTTTCCTTTAGTTTTTTTCTTTGGAGCTCTATTTGTCGAACTTTTAAATCTTACATTACCTAAACCACCTTTACCTCCGGAAGCAACAAGATACTTCTCTTTATTTTTTGTAAAATCATAAATTAAAGTATTATTATCTTCTTCGTAGATTTGAGTTCCTGTAGGAACTTTTAAAATTAAATCTTTACCATTTGCTCCAGTTTTATTTCTTTTACTGCCAGGCCTACCATGGGCTGCTTTAAAATGCTGAGCGTATCTAAAGTCAATTAGTGTATTTAAATTTCTATCTGATACTATAATTACAGACCCACCATCACCACCATCACCGCCATCAGGTCCACCGTATTCAATAAATTTTTCTCTTCTAAAACTAGCAGAACCCGAACCGCCATCGCCTGCTTTAATGTATATTTTTGCTTGATCTAAAAATTTCATAGTCGGTGATTATAAATAACTTAAGTTATTTATAAAATTAATTAGGGATTACAGAAACAAAAGTTCTGTTTAATTTCGACTTTCTGAACTTAACTTTGCCTTTTACTAAGGAAAATATGGAGTGATCTTTACCCATCCCAACGTTATCACCAGGGTGTATTTTAGTTCCTCTTTGTCTAACAATTATATTTCCAGGTATTACTAGTTGATCGCCGTATTTTTTTACACCAAGACGTCTACCTTTACTATCTCGGCCGTTTTTGGATGATCCACCTGCTTTTTTTGTTGCCATTAGGTTTTCCTATTTTTTTGTAGCTTTCTTTTTTTCTGTTTCTTTTTTTACAGTTTTTTTTGCTTGCTCAATCTTTGCTTCGTCTATTATTTTTCCACCTTTAGACATAATCTTTGTAATTTGTATTTTTGAATGCCTTTGTCTATGACCATTCTTTTTTCTTGAATGTTTTCTTCTTCTTTT
>Ga0213869_10000402_pt1 | contig 35884 bp, 28 predicted proteins | sample PICome_10_FD_160083 | JGI IMG/M metagenome (GOLD analysis project Ga0213869, IMG submission 160083) | Coastal seawater microbial communities near Pivers Island, North Carolina, United States - PICO132 | ecosystem: Environmental > Aquatic > Marine > Coastal | place: USA: North Carolina...
AACCTCTTGGAAGACCACCTCATCTCGAACAGTCAAAATTAATGATAAACTTGCTAGACAAAACGATTTGGCAAAATTAGTACGGGTAGTCTGGTTATTACCGTCTATGGATCGCCTTTGGATAGAGGGTGCAGAGGGTAGACGTAAATTTCTTGACCGTCTTACTCTGAGTTTTTTTCCAAAACACGCGGATTGTGTATTAAATTATGAGAAAGCCATGCGAGAAAGAAACCGTCTGTTAAAAGAAAAAATGACTGATGGTGTGTGGTATAAGGCGCTCGAAAGCCAGATGGCTAAAAATGGCCTTTTAATTCAATTAAATCGTAAAGCTGCTTTGAAAAAAATTTGCGCATCGCAGAATAGCTCAACGACTATGTTTCCAGCGGCCGCGCTTTCATTATCACACACAGACAGTGATATGCCAACAGAAGAAGGTGAATTTATACTGTCACTATCGGAAAGCCGCCATCTCGACATATTGGCAGGGCGTACACTTATCGGACCCCACCGATCAGATATGGAAGCCATTTATATTCCCAAAGGAATTCCTGCTAAAGACAGCTCTACTGGCGAACAAAAAGCAATGCTCATATCTATAATATTGGCAAATGCTAGAGCCTTAAAATTAGAGCTTGGATATCCTCCGATAATGCTTCTAGATGAAGTATCAGCTCATCTAGACGCAGATAGACGGTCAGCTTTATATGCTGAAATAAATGCTCTTAAAGTCCAAGCGTGGATGACCGGTACTGACAAAAATCTTTTCTCTGAACTGGGCAAAGCTGCCCAATATTTCAGCGTTAGCGAGACCTCAGGTGTTTCTGGTATTACAGAAAAAGATTTTTCCATTGATAGCATAAGAAGCTAGTCTTATAGACCTTGGAATTTCCATATCAATCAAAGATCTAACGTTTTACGCTTTTGGTATTTTTGTTCTTTTCCTTACACCTGGGCCAGTCTGGATAGCAATCATTTCAAGGTCAATATCGAGAGGCTTTTATGGAGCAATACCATTAGCCGCCGGTGTTGCTCTTGGAGATTTAATATGGCCCTCTCTTGCAATAGCAGGCAGTACAGCGTTGGTAGCTTCTTATACCAATTTGTTAATGTACCTAAAATATTTAGCAGTGATTATCTTCCTGGTGATGGGCATAAATTTGATTAAAAATCAAAATTTACAATTTCCGACACAAGAGCTGAAATTAACTAAAAGTAGCGATTGGTCTGGGTTTTATGCAGGATTTTTGGTTATATTAGGCAACCCTAAAGCTGCGCTCTTTTACCTAGGAATATTACCAGGGTTTTTCAATCTTGTTACTTTAACTCTGATCGACTGCATAGCAATTGCATTAACATCAGCATTGATACCATTTCTGGGAAATGTTGCCTTATCAGTTATGATAGAAAAATCTCGAAAAATATTAAGCTCTTCTGCGGCTATGAGAAAACTCAATATCCTATCTGGGTACTTACTGATTTTTGTCAGCTTACTCATATTTATAGAAGCCTTTAAATACAATTTATAAAGTAGCCTGATATAATTTTACTCTCAGGCCACCATGATTGATGGGTTCGCTTACAAAGGAAAACTTTATTTCAGTGGTCCTCGCAAGTGAGCCATCCGAAGTAATTAACCCAACTCGCCATCCAGAAAAGTTAGTACGAAGCACCACGCCTAGCTTAGAATATAATGGGTAGAGCTTTTTTTTATCACCTATTCGCGCTCCATATGGAGGATTAAGAATTATCAAACCACGGTCATTTGATAAAGGAACCAAGTCACTAATCGATTGAGAATTAAAATTTGTTATATGACTTACATTTGCTGCATGCGCATTTTGCATTGAATTTTTTATCGCGCCATTATCACGATCATAACCAAAAAAAGTGGATTCTAGTTTCGGAACCATTTTATAGTTCGAAGTTAGTATTTTAAATAATTCTGAATCGAATGACTTTAACTTTTGAAAAGTGAAAGCTCTTTTTCGTCCTGGCGTCATACCAACTGAAATCTCAGCAGCCTCAATTACAAACGTGCCTGATCCACACATCGGATCAATTAATGGCTCTGAAGGATCAAAATTGCACATTCTTAAGAATGCTGCCGCCAATGTTTCACGTATTGGTGCTTTGCCAGTGTAAGACTTGTAACCTCTTTTATGTAAGCCGTCACCCGTGCTATCGATACTTATTTTTACTAAGTTTTTTTCAATTCTCACCTTAATGCAAATATCAGAATCCTTGGAAATCCTGTTACCCACCGTGTGAATTATGGCATTTTCTATTCTCTCTGCAGCAGCGCGTGCATGGTATATTTTTGATTTGCGGGAAACTACTTCTACACGTACTGGATGCTGTGCTTTAAGATGGTCCTGCCAAGGGAATTTATGGGCCCTTTTATCTAACTGAGCAAGATGAACGGCAGGAAATTCGCCCAACCTCACCAAAATACGAGTTGCAGTCCTTAAATAAACATTTGCGCGCCAAACTTGATACCAGTCACCACTAAATTCAACCCCACCAATGATTGGTACCAAATCTTGGAATTCTAGCTCCCGTAATTCCTCGATAAGGACCTTCTCCAATCCTGGAATACAAACGGCAAATAAGACAAATTTACTTGTATCAGCTATAAATGATCTCCAGATATTGATTTAAAATTTCTTTTGAAAAATGCAAACTTATAAGATCACTTGATCATATGTTGGCATGTTGTACATACATATCCATGGTCAGGTTAATAAAAATATTATTTTTTGCAATGCTAATAACACCAACTTTGGCATTAACTGATAAAGAGCAAGTACTTATATTTGCTGCAGCCAGCACAAAAAATGCTCTGGATGCTGTCATTAAAGACTACAGCACCCAAAAAGAAATAAAAATTTTACCCGTTTATGCAAGTTCAGCGACTTTAGCCAAACAAATTGAGTTGGGCGCTCCAGCTGATATTTTCCTTAGTGCTAACGAACCTTGGGTGGATCATCTCATTGAGAGAGAAATAATTCAGGCTCCAAATACAAAAACTATTTTAAGAAATAGATTGGTCTTAATAACTAATGATCAAACACTTCCAAAAATAAAAGAATTAAGATCTATTGATTTTTCTATCTTGCTTCGAAACGAAAGGGTAGCGATGGGTATGGTATCCTCTGTTCCTGCTGGAATTTACAGTAAACAAGCACTTGTCTATTTAAACCAATGGGATGCGATATCAAAGCAGGTAGTTCAAGCAGATAATGTTCGGACTGCACTTCAATACCTTATCTCAAAAAGTGTGAATTTTGGAATTGTTTACGCAAGTGATGCATACTTATTTCCCGAATTAAAAGTTCTTGGTGTCTTTGATGATTTTACACATGATCCAATAATCTATCCTGCTTCACTTATAAATCCTAGCTCACACGAGGCAGACCTTTTCTTTAAATATCTGGTGAGTCATGAAACACTTCAAGTTTTCGAGGAATACGGTTTTTTAACAGTATCAGGCAGCTAGATCACTCCTTCATTTTCAAGCATCGCCACTGTCTTATTGCTAGCCCCTGCGTAGTCATTAAGAAACTCATCGAATTTTTCCCTTACAATCTTATTAGTGTCATTTCCTTCTAAAAAAACACGAAGGTTCCTTGTAAGTTCTGAGGGGTCTTTAACAACTTTTAATAGGCCAGCTTTCTGCGCTTGGTAAGCAGGGAACTTTATTGTCCAAATTTCAGGGCCGACTATAACATCTTTATGTAACTGTAATTGTTCAATTATATTATGTGCACCCGTATGCCAAAACCCACCTCCAGCTACTACCTGTCCACACAGTTTTAGATAAAAATACATTTCACCAAAACTATCACCTAAAATTACATCGATATTATTCCAATCGGTTGACAAGCTTGGTTGTAGATCATCTGAAAATCCCTGGCTCCGCCGAATTACAGAAAGACCAGAATCTTCAATTTTCTGAAATAAATCATCAAATGCTTCTGGCGCCCTTGGCACAAATACATACATGGGTTTCAAGAGACTTCTTTCTTCACTAAATAGTTTAAGCGATTTCATGGAGTTTATGTAAATATCTGCTTCGCCAAATATAACTGATGAAAATCCAACAACTGGTCTTTTTTTTGGATTGACTAATGAGAGCGCAGACTCACCTGCCCGCGTATGGCTTTCTGGGATTGGCTGATCGAACCTAAATTCACCAACAGTAACAACATTTTGTTGACCCATTAAATTAAAGTTTACGGCGTGCTCACTAGATTTTGCAGCTACCCCCGAAACTAATTCTAATGGATGACCAAATAATTTTGTTATGAAACTTACGCGCCGCATTGCTTCCTTCGTTATCTGACTGTTAATCAAATAAATAGGAATCTTCCTTCGATAACACGAAGCAATAAATATTGGCCACGTCTCAAGTTCACAAATTAAAACCAACTTAGGTTTACTTCTTGAGAAAAAATTTTGGAAGGCCGTGAAATATTCTAGAGGCAGATACCTTACAACGACTGAGCCAATCTCTATTTCATGAGAAAGTTTTTCATAGGCATAACTTCGCGCAACAGGAGTGAGGCAGGAGATTACTAACCTTTCTTTACGATTAAGTAACTGCTGAATAAATGGAAAGGCGCCACGGAACTCTCCAATGGACGCTGTATGGATTAAGATACAATCTGCAATCGACTGCCCAAAACCAAATCTTTCAGCAAAATTCTTGCGGTAACGAGGATCGTTCCTAGATCGTAATATGAAATATCCTATAACTATAGGAAAACATAAGAAAAGTACCCCAGTGTAGATAATGTAGAAAGCGAATAGTCGAAATTTCATAATACCACTTTAATATTAGGAAGCTGTGGAACGCTATATCCTTTTCACAAATGACATTTCATATTTTTGATTTTAAAAAAACCTAGCAAATGAGGAATCACTTCACATGGGCTAGGTTCTTTTATTTGAGTTATTACAAAATTTAATCAAACCGATCGGCGTTCATTACTTTTACCCATGATGATATAAAATCTGAAATAAATTTATCTGAATTATCATTTTGAGCATAAACTTCTACTATTGCCCGCAATTGAGAGTTAGAACCAAATACTAAATCACATCTCGAGGCTGTACGAATTACTTTGCCACTGGTTCGGTCAGTTGCTTCATAACGATTTATTCCAGTTTCAGACCATTTTACACTCATATCGAGCAATGTGTTGAACCAAGAAGTATTTAATGCAACTTCCTGATTCCAAATACCATCTCCATTAGTACTAACACCAAGAGATCTTAACCCTCCAACAAGAACAGTCATTTCTGAGGCGGTAAGATTTAAAAGCTGACCTTTGTCTAACATCATCTCTTCCGGTGATACTGTAAAGTCTGCTTTTTGGTAATTTCTGAAACCATCTGCTAATGGCTCCAAAACTGCAAAACTTTCAATATCAGTTTGCTCTTGAGACGCATCGCCCCTGCCAGGACTAAAAGGAACTTTTTTACCACTTACTTTTTCAATCGCAACACCGCCTGCCAATACAATTGTATCAGCCAAAGAAGCATTATGTTTGGCCGCAAGAGGTTCTAAAATACCTAGCACTGCCTGCAGTTGTTTTGGCTTATTGGCTTCCCAATCCTTTTGAGGAGCCAAGCGAATTCTGGCACCATTAGCTCCCCCACGGAGGTCCGAGCCTCGAAATGTTGAAGCAGATGCCCAAGCAGTTTCTATCATCTCAGTTACCGAAAGATTACTATTTGAAATATCTAATTTAAGCGCTTCAATATCAAAGTTTGCGTTACCTTCCGGAATCGGATCCTGCCAAATGAGATCTTCCTCAGGAACTTCTGGACCTAAATATCGTGACTTCGGGCCCATATCACGATGCAATAGCTTAAACCAAGCCCGAGCGAAAGAGTCTGCAAATTCAATTGGATTTTCATGAAATCTTTTTGAGATTTTTCGATAATCAGGGTCGGTTATCATTGCCATATCAGCAGTTGTCATCATAGGCGAAACTTTATTACCTGACCCATCAACTTGCGGAGCCATATCAGCTTCATCTAGGTCAACAGGATGCCAGATATTTGCACCGGCAGGACTTTTTGTTAATTGCCATTCATACTTAAAAAGTAAATCAAAGTAACCGTTATCCCAAACCGTCGGATTAGCTGTCCAAGGCCCCTCTATACCACTCGTGGTTGCATCAACACCCAATCCTGATCCGTGCGCGTTGCTCCACCCAAACCCTAGTTCCTCAATTGGAGCCCCCTCCGGCTCGGCTCCAACCAACTCAGGATCACCTGCACCATGAGCTTTTCCAAAAGTATGTCCACCTGCGACAAGTGCAACCGTTTCCTCATCGTTCATAGCCATTCTACCAAAAGTCTCCCGAACATCCTGGGCAGAAAGCAAGGGGTCAGGATTACCGTTTGGACCCTCTGGATTGACATAAATAAGCCCCATTTGAACAGCTGCCAGAGGGTTCTCGAGAGATTGTCTTGTGCCCTCATAACGCTTATCATCTAGCCACTCGTTTTCAGCACCCCAATAAATGTCTTCCTCTGGATGCCAGATGTCAGGTCGGCCGCCTGCAAAGCCAAAGGTTTTGCCGCCCATTGATTCAATCGCAACATTACCTGCAAGTATCAACAAATCAGCCCAGGAAATTTGATTTCCATACTTTTGCTTGATTGGCCACAACAAGCGTCTTGCTTTATCTAAATTACCATTATCTGGCCATGAATTAAGAGGTGCAAAACGCTGAGCACCTGTCCCACCACCACCACGACCGTCACCCGTTCTGTAAGTACCTGCTGCATGCCAGGTCATTCGAATAAAAAAAGGCCCATAATGCCCATAATCAGCAGGCCACCAACTTTGACTGTCGCTCATCAACGCGTTTAGATCATCTTTAAGAGATTTATAATCTAATTTCAAAAATTCATGCCGATAATCAAAATCATCACCAAGCGGATTTGATTTTCGATCGTGCTGATGCAGTATGTTTAGGTTTAATTGATTTGGCCACCAATCAGTATTGGTAGTTCCCATAATTCCAGTAGTTGCTGCTCCATGCATTACGGGACATTTACCTGTCAAATCTTTCATAATTTTTCCCTTTGCCATAATTATCTTGGTACAAAACATAAAAATACACGTTGAAAATTCTAGAGAATCATACGTGCGATTCTAATAAATATTAGAATAATTCTAACATTTCCTAATGGTAAGGTTAACTTCATTTTTATCACTATTTTAAAAAGATTTAGGCCATCAAAATTTGTAAGCTTTATTCCTGGTAGGAATTTGCGAGCCAAACATAAATAGACCTGATACGACAATAATTATGGAGCCTACGATCAACCAGATAGTCAAAACCTCACCAAATAATAAGATACCAGCACCAACACCAAATAATATGCGGGTGTATCGAAAAGGTGTTACAAACGAAACGTCACCAGTTCGCATTGCTTTCATTAATGCAAAATAAGATCCACAACCGATGAGAATTAAGAGTAAAATATAAGTCAACGTCCACATACTAAATGAAACGTATGCTGAACCAGCCCAAACAGAAAATAAAATTCCTGCTAACATTACTGCTATAAAACCATACAAACCTAAGTGATAATCAGACAATCTAGGCGAAGCAGCCCTACTCCCTAAATCTCTTCCAGCAAAACCAAGCATTCCTAATACAGCAAATAAGACATAAGGAGACAACCCATCACCAGTAGGCTTTAAAATAAAAATAACACCCAATAAGCCTAAAAAAATCGCTATCCACCTAAAGGCACCCACGGGTTCTTTAAAAATGAGAGCCGCACCAGCAACAACTAAAATCGGTGTGGCCTGAAGTATTAATGTTACCAAAGATATAGGTATTAGAGTCAATGAAAGCGAGTAGAATAAACGGCCTATGAGTTCAAAAAACATTCTTATTATCATTGGCCTCGAAAGTACTTCTTTTATAAATAACTTCTTTTTTTGCGCTTTACAAAAAAGAGCAAAAATTAAAGCACCTCCCAAACCAAATAGAAACATGGCTTGACCAAAGGGTATGGTTACGGAGATTAGTCTGATTAAACTATCCTCCATGGCAAAACCTAGCATTGCTAAAATCATCCAGCAACTTCCCGCTAAGTTATCACTAGTTTTGGATAGGCTCCTAAATATCAATTACTAACCCAATCTCACAAACCCTACCTTAAGCATTCTACGATGAGCAGATATTTCAAATTAATTTTTCAATGTGGCCATTATTTCGCTTATCATGCACCTTCTTCAACGACAATTTCTGAGAATGATTTGAAAAATTTAGCAGCTAATTTCTTAGCTGTACCTTGAATTAGGCGACTGCCTAATTGGGCTAATTTACCCCCAATTTCTGCTTTAGCCTTATACGATAAAACGGTGATGTCCCCTTTTTGCGATAATGTTACGTCTGCGCCACCTTTGGCAAATCCAGCAGCACCTCCATTACCTTGCCCTGAGAGAGAAAACTTATCTGGACCGGCCGATGCATCAAGAGTAACCTCACCGCTGAAACGAGCTTTCACTGGTCCCACCTTCAAAACAACCTTTGCCTCAAGTTGATCATCAGATTTTTTTATTAACTCCTCACATCCAGGAATACACTTTTTTAAAATATCCACATTATTCAAAGCCTCATAAACAGTCTGCATCGGCACGCTTATTTCAATCTCATCTGACAATTCCATTAATTATCCCTTCTTAACACCGTAGAAATTTAATTTTAGTAATTAATTCTGCTCTTCGCTAGATAGCTTGACACCACTCAAACTTCTGCAGAAATTATTTAAAAAAAACAAAGAATGTTTGTTAACTATCTTTATCATAGACACCATTCCTAAAATTTTTGCGAACTTGTAGTAACTCTGCCAGTATTGATAGCGAAATTTCTTCCGGCGTAACTGCTCCAATATCTAAACCAGCGGGTGCTTTTACTTTTTGAAGATCTGTCTCAGCGCAACCACTTTTAACCAGCTTTGCTTTCAAAGACGAAAATTTCTTTTTACTGCCAACAAAAGAAATAAATGTAGGACGTGAATTTATTGCTGCAGATAATGCCTTGAGATCTTGATTGCCTTGCGTCGCTACTACGGTAACAACTAACGTACCCGAAATAGTTGGCACTGAGTCTTCATTGGCAATTTCAGTAGCCCAACCAAATTGAGGTGCAAGTTTCTTGAGAGCCTCCGCCACTGGCGCTTTACCATAGATAACGAGTTGATGTGCTGGAGTGTAAGGCTCGATGAATATATCAACCGTTCCTTCTGATGGACAACCATTTTTTGATACTTTTTTCCCGTCATACTCGTCGCCAACGCTAATTCCAATTTCATCAATTGCATCTTGCGGCATTATTGAAATAAGTTGAGGAGATCCCGTTTCTATCGCCTTTATAGTTGCCTTTGCCACTGACTTTCGGATGCAGCCTCCACCAATCCATCCTTTTAAAATTTGTCCATCCGCAGAAACGATAGCCTTTGCACCAGGTTTAGCAGAAGTAGCTCCAGCTGTCCTAATTATCGTAGCATAGACAAATGGCTCTCCGGATTCAGTCAGAACCTGGGCTAAGTCCAAAATATTTTTATTTGCATTATCAAAACTATTCATAGCTTTTCTAACTCCAACTCTAGAGAAGCCAAATCGTGCAATGTGTTGGCAGAGGAAAATAAATCGAGATAAGGAAGTGACGCTGCCATAGAGGCCGTGACAGGAGCATAGTCTTTCCAGCCCTTCAACGGGTTCAGCCAGATTATTTTACAACCACGTTTTTTTAAATTTTCCAAGCCGTCTACTAGCTCATCCGCACTATTGGAGTCATAGCCGTCTGATAGAATCATAACTACGCTCCTGCTATTGACGAAGCGGCGCGCATAAGTTTTTGAAAATTTTTTGATACTGTAGCCGATCCTGGAGCCGCCCCCAAAGCCATTCGCAATTAGAGAAAGCTTTTCCATGGACCGCCCAGTATTTTCATCGCGCAATGCATCGGTGACACGGACAAGCTCAGTATGGAAAACATACGCATCTGTATTATTATCGTTTCGCATCAATGCTGAAAGAAAAGATAAGAATATTTTTGAATAAACATTCATAGAGCCCGAGACATCACATAATGCAACTATTCTTTTTGCTCGATCTGGTTTCGATTTATTTATTAATTTTAAAGGTTCCCCACCAGTTGAAAGACTTCTGCGAATAGTTTTTCGAAAATCTAGTGATACACCTTTCTTGGCGCATACTAATCTACGTGATCGCTTATCGCGCAATGCTTTGCCAATCTTCGTTGCAACTTCTAATGCATTATCAATATCTTTTTTACTTACAAATTCACGTAAATCTTTCCGCATTTTTAATGCTTCTTTTACCGCAACAAGTTCTCCTTCCTTTGTCTCATCGGAAAGTCCAGTACCGTCATCAGGTTCCGTCAAAGAGCCTGAAGAATTGTCAGCGTTTTCTGTCGCTTTTTCACCGCCCTCTGAAATATTTTTTTTACTACGATTAAGATTGTCATTAGAAATTATTTTTTGTTTTACACGTCCAGAGTCCATCCAATAGCTATCGAACAAGTCGTCAAAGCGCGAAGCCTCATCTTGATTGCCTACGCACAAAGGTTTTAGTGAATACCTGACTTCCAACGGGTCATTAAGATTTATTTGGGTTAAGATACTTAATGCTGTTTCAACTTCAGATACCCCTAATTTTAAATCGTTTGATCTTAAATGGGAGAAGAAGCCGACCATTCTGGCAGATGGGCCACTATCTTGAGCCGAAAATTTAGTGACTCGGGTCATGCAGCTTGCCCTGCAATGCGCTGTGCAACCTCAGTCGTTATATTCCACTGATCCGATTTTGTCTTAAGCAATGTAGTCATTGCTGATTGTAGAATTTCAGGATCATGAGATAAATCATTAACGCCAAGACCTATTAGAGCTGCAGAAAAATCCAACATCTCTGCAATTCCAGGAGTCTTTTCTAGTTCCTCTTTACGCAACTTTTGCACAAAGTCTATGATTTGGGATGCGAGTGTAGAATCTATATCTGGCTGCTTCGCTTTTAAAATATCAATCTCAGTAGCACGGTCAGGATATTCGACATAACTATATAAACACCGACGCCTCAAGGCGTCAGATAAATCCCTCGTACCATTTGAAGTTAAAATTACAATAGGTTTGGTAACAAAGCTTATGGTGCCCAACTCAGGTATCGAAACTTGATAATCAGACAAAATCTCTAACAAATATGCTTCAAACTCTTCATCTGCCCTATCAATTTCATCAATTAATAATACTGGTGACTTATCTTGGGTAATTGACATGAGAAGTGGCCGTTCCAGAAGAAAATCTTTCGAAAAAACATGTTTTTCAATTTGCTCTCTGGAAATGCCATCATCTGCGGCAGCCCTAATTGAGATCAGTTGTCTCTGATAATTCCATTCATAAATAGACTGGGCTGAGTCTAAACCTTCGTAACATTGCAAGCGAATGAGTTTAGTTGAGCAGGTTTGAGAAAGTGCCCTCGCAAGCTCTGTCTTCCCAACTCCTGCGGAACCTTCCAGCAAGAGAGGCCGTTCCAAAGACAATGCGAGCTGCATCGCAACGACCAAATCATTCGATGCAATATAACTTTCTCTAGCCAATGCGGCTTGAAGCTCTTTCCATTCCATTCTGCTGTCCAATCTAGTGAGGGCTTTCATACCCCCACTTTATCTAACTAGCCATGCAGTCCGAGGTTATTAGCAGTTTTCCAGATGCGCCAATGATCATGAGGCATATGCGTTTGACGCAAGCCAAAAGCTCTAAATGCGTCATGTACAGCATTTGAAAAAGCTGGAACACCACCGACGTTTGGACTTTCACCAACCCCCTTAGCGCCAATTGGGTGATGCGGACTCGGAGTTGTTGTATGATCCGTTGTGTAATTAGGTGTTTCCCAAGCTGTTGGTATGAAGAAATCCATAAGTGTACCGGTCTTCACATTACCCATGCTATCATAGGCTAGTTCTTGACCCATAGCTATTGCAAGCGCCTCTGTAAGGCCACCGTGAACCTGCCCTTCAATAATCATCGGGTTGATACGCGTGCCACAATCATCCAAAGCGTAAAACTTGCGGATTTCATGCTCACCAGTATCTACGTCAATTTCCATCACACATATATATGCACCGAACGGATAGGTCATATTAGGCGGATCATAGTAACTCACCGCTTCCAGACCAGGCTCAAGACCTGGTATCGCCTGGTTATACGCTGCAAATGCTATTTCCTTCATTGTTTTAAAATTTTCTGGAGCTCCTTTTACTACAAAACGATCTACATCAAACTCTACGTCGTCATCATGTACTTCTAACATGTATGCTGCGATCATCTGCGCCTTTGCACGTATTTTTCTTCCAGCCATGGCCGTCGCTGCACCTGCCACTGGTGTTGAACGAGATCCATATGTACCTAACCCATAAGGTGCGGTATCTGTATCTCCTTCTTCGATTGTAATTGAGTCAGCCGGCAAACCAATTTCTGAAGCCAAGATCTGGGCAAAAGTAGTTGCATGGCCTTGTCCCTGACTAATTGTACCCAGCCGTGCTATTGCGGAACCAGTTGGATGTATACGGATTTCACAACTATCGAACATGCCTAAACCTAGAATATCACAATTCTTCACAGGTCCAGCACCAACTATTTCAGTAAAATGTGTTAAACCTATACCCAGTAGTTTGCGTGTTTTACCTGCCTTAAAATCCTCTACGCGCTGCGCTTGTTCATTCCTTAAGTCGGTGTATCCAACGGCTTTTAAGGCCTTATCCCAAGCTGTGTGATAATCACCACTGTCATACTCCCATCCTAAAGCTGACGTGTAAGGAAATTGATCTTTTTTGATAAAATTAATACGCCTTAATTCTGCAGCATCCATATTCAGCTCTATCGCTAAAATTTCGATCATCCGTTCAATAAAATATGCTGCCTCAGTAACTCGGAAAGAGCATCGATATGCAACACCACCTGGAGCTTTGTTAGTATATACACCATCTACAGATAAATATGCTGTGGGGATATCGTAAGATCCAGTACAGATATTCATAAAACCTGCAGGAAATTTTGTTGGGTCAGCGCAGGCATCAAAACCACCATGATCTGCAGTTGTATGACACCACAGACCAGTGATTTTACCTTCTTTTGTCGCACTTATTTTACCCTTCATCCAATAGTCTCTGGCAAAAGCGGTAGTCATTAGGTTTTCCATGCGATCTTCAACCCATTTCACCGGCACTCCAGTTACTATAGACGCAACGACTGAACAGACATAACCAGGATAAGCTCCCACTTTATTTCCAAATCCGCCACCGATATCAGGAGAAATCACTCGTATGTTATGCTCTTCCAAGCCGGAAATCAGGCTGACTACGGTTCGTATTGCGTGAGGCGCTTGAAATGTTCCATACAGTGTTAATTTACCGTTCACTTTGTCCATTGACGCCACACACCCACATGTTTCCAAAGGGCAAGGGTGTGTTCGATGATAATATACCATTTCTTCAGCTACTACATCTGATGCATCAATCACTTGCTCCGTTGCTTCTTTTTCACCTACTTCCCAAGTAAATATGTGATTATGATGCTTCCGAGGACCATGTGCGCCATCCGCTTTTGGATCCAAATCTTCGCGTAACACAACGTCAGACTGAAGTGATTCAAATGGATCGACTAATACAGGCAGTTCTTCATATTCAACTTCAACCAGCTCTGCACCATCTGCAGCAATATATCGGTCTTTAGCGACAACATAAGCAACTTCTTGGCCTTGAAATAGCACTTTGCCATCGGCCAAAACCATTTGCTTATCACCTGCCAATGTCGGCATCCAGTGAAGGCCAAGGGGTTCTAAATCCTTTGCTGTAAGTACAGCTATAACACCATCAAGAGCCATTGCTGCGTCTGTATTTATAGATTTTACGCGAGCATGAGCATATGGCGACCGTACGAAATCACCATGTAGCATTCCTGCTAATTTAATGTCGTCAACGTAATTGCCCTTACCCTGTGTAAATCGCGCATCCTCAACGCGCTTTCTCGATGAACCTAATCCTTTAAGATTAGCTTTTCGTTCATTTCGGTCTGGCGTCATATCATTCATTGTGCTGCCTCCTTGGCACTGTTCATTTCACTAGCCGCGGCCATAATAGATTTCACAATATTTTGATAACCTGTACAACGGCATAGATTTCCAGCCATTCCAAACCGAACCTCTTCTTCGGTTGGAGTCGGATTTTCTTCGAGTAACTTCGCCGCTCGAGTTATCATTCCTGGTGTGCAATAACCACACTGTAGACCGTGGTGCTCACGAAATGCCTGTTGCAAAACATGCATGTTATCTGGTGTTCCCATGCCTTCTATAGTCGTTACATCGGCACCGTCTGCTTGCGCCACGAAAACAGTACAAGATTTAACTGACTTTCCATTCATTGTGACGGTGCATACGCCACAATGCCCTGTCTCACAGCCCACGTGCGATCCGGTTAGATTGAGTCTTTCTCTAAGCGCATGGACCAACAACTCTCGTGGCTCTGCGGAAAATTTATGATCTTCACCATTAACTTTTAATTTAATTTCCATTTTTCCTGGCATTATTTCTCTCCCTAGGCCCGTTCCCAAGCACTTTTTATTGCTCGTGTCAGTACGACAGATGCAGCATGTTTTTTAAACTCGACTGGCCCTCTATTATCCTCCGCAGGATCTATAGCTTCAATCATTGCGTTCACTGCTTTTTTGATATCATCGGCCGTTACTGAAGTTCCGACCAAGCTGTTGGACGCATCTGTGCAGAATACTGGAGTGTCACTTAAATTCGTCATAGCTATTGATGCCCCTTTGCATACTGAGCCATCTTTGGAAATTATAACTGCTGCTGCGGCAGTAGCATAATCTCCAATTTTTCTCTTTTGCTTCTCATATGCATAACCGCCTTTTGGTGCATCAAAAGTCACTGCAACCAGCACTTCATCATCCTCACGTTCCGTCATGTACGCACCCTGATAAAAATCTCGTGCTTTCACTTCCCGCTCACCATCTGGCCCTCGCAATAAAAACGATGCATCAAGACACTGCATTAGACCAGGCATATCGTTTCCGGGGTCTCCATTTGCTACGTTTCCTCCAACTGTCCCCATGTAACGAACTTGCGGATCAGCAATCTGTAATGACGCTTCTTTCAAGATGGGCGCCGCAGAGGCCAAAGAAATATCATTTATGATATCCGATTGAGTTGCCATTGCACCAATTCGAATTTTTGAACCCACTTCGATTCCAAATAACTCAGTGATACTTTGTAAATCGATTAAATGCGGAACTTCAGCCATGCGAAGTTTCATTAACGGGATAAGACTGTGTCCTCCGGCTATAACCCGAGCATCATCGCCATGCTCTTGTAATAGTGATATAACACCATCTAAATCTTGTGGTCTGTAATAATCAAAAGCTGCTGGAATCATTTGTTCGTGTCCCCCCTCGAATCCAATTGACAGATTATTTCCGAACAGTGGGTAAAGTTCTTCCAATAATTAATAGTTATCGCATTTTTTGCACGAAATGCGCTTTATTCTGCGCCAATAGCTCCAGGCGTCGTTATTATTGCTGCCTGAGCCACTTTGAGTTTTGATCTACTAACTGGTATTTTGGGTGCCATGGGAGCAACAAATACACAGTAACCTTTATCTTTTAGACGCTCAAATCGATCGACCTTGGTAGGATTCACAATATAGCTTCGGTGAACTTTGATAAAACCAACATTTTCAAGTCTGCGGGCTACTTCAGTAATTGGCCATACACAGAAATATTTTTCTTCTTCAGTGTAAACCTGCGAATAGTGACCATCTGCTCTGATTGCCAATACATCCCTCAACGCTATGAATACCTTTGTACCATCTCGTTCACATGGAATGTGCTGGTAGTTCGATTTTATTCCACCGTCCAATACTTTCTTATGTTCTATTTTTCTAGAATTTAAGAAATGGGGCGATAGAAAGGTAGCGCTGACCCACAAAAATAAACATAGAATAATAAAACTTGATAGTACCACTATGACTGCAAGCGTTTCGTTACTGATCAACGGACCAAATTCTGAACTCGTTGAAACTGCTACAAACTTGGTATTTAAAATAGCCAAAAAATGAACTGAAACAACCGCTATGCCAAAACATAAAGTCGCAAAGAATATATTTCGGTTATTCCGCTCTTTGTATGCCACCCAAAAAGCGATAATACAAGAAAACAGGGCCACAATCGACGACAAAAACAATCCCTCTACGGTGTAGACCGGTTTACATAATTGTAATCCCGCCATTCCAATGTAATGCATTAGAAGTATTCCAGAGCCAACTATACAGCCTGCCAAAACTATATTTAAAGAAGTTCTAACAAAGAAATGTAGAATCATCAGCGCCACAGCAACAACCAATATTGCTATTAATGCTGATGCTAGAGTTATTGCGGCATCATAAAATACCATTACTGGGAGGCTTAAGCCCAACATAGCGACAAAATGCATAGACCAAATACCACCGCCAAGAGCTACTGCAGCCATTGAAACAGAAATTTTTCGCTGTACTAAAGTTTTTGCTGAGAGATTTTGTGTTAAAGTGAATCCGGTAAAGCCCGATACAACGGCCAAGATAAGGGATAAAATAACCAGTGTTTGGTTATGTGAATAAGACAAGTAATCCATGCAACATTCTTTAAGCTAGCAAAATAAGCTGGCACTACAGTGATTCCCCTACGCATAGGAAAAATAAGCCTTTGAGCTTTAAAGATATAGCAACCTGCGCAAAGGGCAAACTTATTTTCAAAATTGTCAAGCGGCACTATTTAAATTTTCTCCTCGCAGTCTAAATCCCGCTCATGGCAGGTATTAGAACAAAAAAAGTTTTTGCTTTTATCGAATTAATGTTCAGCTCTCTTTCACCAAAGGCGAAGGGTACAACGTTAATATATGCATTTATTTACGGAATCACCTGCCACTTTATGTTCGCTATTGCAGTAATCGCTATGATTTATCATATGTTTTACGGCATGCAAAAAAGCTTTGGGAATTTCGAAGGTACTTTAGCAATAATTTCAAATAGCGCATTAATCATACAATTTCCTTTAGTGCATTCATTTTTGTTGTCTAAAAAAGGCCAGAAATTACTTAACTTACTTGGGCCAAAAAACTTGGCCAGCAGTCTGGCAACGACAAGCTTCACAATTATAGCTTCAATGCAGTTGTTTTGTTTATTTATATTTTGGTCACCAAGCAAAATTATATATGAAATGCCCTTTGAGTTCTTAGGGTTCATATTGCCAATACTTTATTTCGTTTCTTGGATACTTTTGATTGTTGCAACCATAGATGCGGGTTTGGAAGTTCAATCTGGAGCACTCGGATGGATCTCAGTTTTGACAAACAGAAAGCCCATATTTCCACCTTTACCGACAAAGGGCCTCTATAGTATTATTAGACATCCGATTTATGCATCTTTCTTTTGTGCAGTAATAACAGTCCCAAGCTGGACTGCTGATCAACTCGCAGTATCCGCAATCTTAGGCGGATACTGTATAGTTGCCCCAATTCTGAAAGACCGTAGATTGATGAAACGCCATGGTAATGAATATCTGAGATATAAAAACATTACGCCATACATGATCCCTGTTAAAAGTATGAAAAATACTTAACACTTTAATAATTTAGACTGTTGTTTTAAAATTTTGAGTAATGGCAATTTTGTGCCTATAGCTCGAAAAAATAAAATCAAACCGAATATTTTCCGCTGAATGAATATAAAATCTGGCCCTAGAGATGAACTTGGTATTAGATCAAAAAATAAATTGAAATTTTCCTCCAAAATCAACTGAAAAACTTTTGATTTTTGAAAATCAAAGATCTCATCTTTGGATAATTCATGAATCGCGACAGAAATTATATTATCTAAAAACTTTGTACCTGCTTGTGATATTTCTTCAGGTATAAAGTTATTTTCCTTTAACACTCGCTTTATGGTGTTTACATCTAGGCTCAAGGCACCAGTCAATAAATCTTTGTACAATCTATCTGTTTCCTCAGATACCTGAGAACATGCTCCGAAATCTAAAATACAGAGTGATTTACCACCCTCACTCAGGAGAAAGTTGGCTAAATTAGGATCGGTCTGTACCATTCTGAAATTAAAAATTTCGTTAAACAAAAGTTGAATAAGGTGTAACGAAATTTCATCTCTTACCGACTGATCAAAGTTCATAATATTGGATAATTCTCGTCCTTCGAGGAACGACATGGTAAGAGTTTGGTCGGTTGATAATTTATTATATACTTTCGGCACATGTATGACTTTAGAGCCGTTCAAGAAACCTGAAAAAAGATTTATATTTTCAGCCTCTAATTCATAATTAGTTTCCCTTTTTAGTAAATCACCGCATTTAGCGATATAATAATCCAGAGGAAATTTTGCAGGCAACGTCCCAGAAGTTTTCATAATAAATTTAAGAGTAGCCAAATCACTATCTATTGACTGTTTAACTCCAGGAAATTGAACCTTTATTGCAACTACCTCACCGGATTTTAGCGAAGCTCTATGTACTTGCCCAATCGAGGCTGCAGCAAATGGCCTAACGTCAAAATGTTTGAAATGTTTTAACCAGTCATCCCCCCAATTCTGATTGAGGACTTTTTTCAACTGACTAGGTGTCATGGAATATCCAGATGATTGTAGCTGTGCGAATATTGCTGCCAACTCTGGCGAAAGAATTACGGTTTCGTCTAGAGATAATAATTGTCCAAATTTCATAGCTGCACCACGTAAGTTTTTTAGTGTGTCAACTGTTGCAATTACATTTTTCTTAGAAATTAAAGCCGACTGGAGGTCTGGCTTTTTCACCGAAAATAGATCTGCCACTAAGCTTTGAGAAGTATTAACGCCTAATCGCAGCAGCAGCCCAGCAGAAAGCGTTGTGCGCGCCAGCGAACTTATTGGCAAACGCTTTGAATTTTCTTTTTCTGAAAGATTTTTCACCTAAAATTCCATTGCAAAGCGTTAAACTGATAAAATTATATTTAGCTGCAAAAACTAAAAGTCGACTGCTATGAAAGAAAATAGTAAAACACAAAAATTTAAACTTTATACTCAAATGAAACGTAACTCTTGAAAATGATAAAAGAGTGCATAGCTCAAACAGGTAATCAGGAGACCAGAATGAGTAATTACACGCAAACATTTGAAGCCGATACAGGTAAAATATTAAACATTGTTATTAATTCACTGTATTCAGACAGGGATATTTTTCTTAGGGAACTCTTATCCAACGCATCAGATGCGATACAAAAACGAAAATTCTTAGGTCAAACAGATCCAGCTGTTTTGAATAACGAAATTGATAACATTGAAATAGTTATTAATAAGAAGAAAAAAATAATCGAAATTACTGATACCGGTATCGGCCTTTCCGATTCTGAGCTGGCTGAAACATTGGGAACGATTGCAAAATCAGGAACGTCAGCCTTTTTACAAGAACTGGACGGAGAGGAAAGCTCAAAGGACGCAGCAAAAACGTTAATTGGACAGTTTGGCGTTGGTTTCTATTCAGCCTTTATGGTCGCGGACAAGGTGGAAGTGGTAAGCAGAAAAGCCGGCACTTCCAAATCAAGCATTTGGGAAAGTGATGGGCAGAGCGGGTTTGCTATAAATAACTCGGAGGATGATCAAGCTGTTGGAACAAAGGTAATCTTGCATTTAAAAAAAGATGCAAAAGAATTTGCAACTCCCGACAAAATCAAGAGCTTGATAAAAAAGTATTCTGATCACATTAACGTTCCAATAAACATTAAAGAAGCAGATGGAGAAATTGAGCAGGTAAATAGTGCGACAGCAATATGGACAAAGCCAACCTCTAAAATTTCAGATGAAGAATACAAAGAATTTTACAATTCAACTTTTGGATCTTTTGACGAACCGTTTGCAACTCTTCATAATAAATCTGAGGGCACATTAGAATTTACTAATCTCCTCTTCATTCCCAAAACGGCACCGTTTGATCTTTTTGATCCAGAACGAAAAACAAAGATAAATCTTTATATAAACAGGGTCTTTATAAGTAATGACTTGGAAGGGGTTATACCAACTTGGCTTAGGTTCATTAAAGGCATCCTAGACACTACAAGCTTAGATCTAAATGTCAGCCGCGAGATGGTCCAAAATAATCCAGTACTAAAGAAAATTTCTAAGTCTCTCACAAAACGCGTCCTCTCCGAACTAAAGAAAAGATTGAAAAAAGATGAAGTAGCATATGATGCGTTTTGGGAACAATTTGGTAAAGTACTCAAGGAAGGTTTATATGAAGACATCGAAAATAAGGACAAAATTGCAGAAATTATAAGGGTACGCTCGTTTAAGGAGGATAAATTAATTACACTCCAAAGCTATATCGATGCTATGATTGATGGTCAGGATAAAATTTATGTTTTAACCGCTGACACACTAGAACAAGCACAGTCCAGTCCACATCTTGAGGGCTTCAAGGCTCAGGGTATCGATGTTTTATTAATGACGGATCCAATAGACGCGTTCTGGACTTCTCAAATGAAAAGTTTTCAAGAAAAGGATTTCCTATCAATTTCAAGAGAGAAATACGATATTTCAAAACTTGGAGAAGTGAAAGATGAAGACGGCGAGGATAAAGAAACCACCGATGAAATTTATTCACCGATTATAAAAGAGTGTCTCGGTGATTTAGTGGAAGATGTAAAAGCTTCTAAAAATCTAATAGACAGCCCAGTCCGACTGGTGGCAGGTGAAGGCGGTTTGGATTTTAATTTAGAAAGAATCCTTAAAGCTCAAAACCCAGACTTTGAGGGTAGTAAGAAAATATTAGAAATTAACACTAACCATGAATTGATAAAAAAGTTGCCAGCGCTTCCTTCGGAAACTCAAAAATCTCTATGCCGGGTATTGTTCGAGCAGGCAAGAATTCTCGACGGAGAAATGCCATCTGATAGCCTGCAGTTTTCTCGAGACTTAGTTACGATAGGTTTGAAAATTGCATAAAAGCACGAGTGTTTATTAAAAATTTGATAATAGAGTAGTTATTGAATTAGGAGGCTATTGCTAGTTTTGGAATAGAAGCAAAATTACTGCTTCCGAACCAACTGTCGAAAGTTTCTATCAGTTTTTGTGAGCCATTTAGCTCAAAAAAACCAGTTACTTGTTCAACGGAGGGAGTACTCTCTCCGAGCCATATCTTTGTAAGTGAAGAGAGACTAGTTTCTATATATAGATCTACATCTAAACTTGGGTCGAGATAGCCAACATCTGGCGTCTGCTTTCCATCAAAAACGAACCACCAATTTGACGTTTTCTTAGGGACCTCTTTAATATAAATTTGTAGAACGGCTTTATCCAATGGAAAACTCTCAATGCAAAGATTTCTTCGAATATCCCAAATTAATAAGTTCTCCTCAGCGCTATCGAGATGATGTCTCATATCTATCCATCGTTTACCCCAGCTGCCTACAGCACAAATAACGTCGAAGAGTTCATTTCCAGCTTGTGTTAAAATATACTCAGTTTTCCGCGAGCCACTAGGACTTTCGGCCCGCTTTAGGATACCATGCCACTCGAGCTCTTTTAATCGTTTGGAAAGAAGCGTTGGAGACATTTTCGGCACGCCTTTTCGAATCTCATTAAAATGCTTGGATCCTAAACATAACTCTCTAATAATAAGCAATGTCCATCTAGACTCTAATACTTCGGCCGCCATTGCTACTGGACAGAACTGCCTATACGAATAACTCATTTTACTTCTCCCTAGTCCCACAGCATTTACCATCAGAATGTAACAGAAAAGCAAAAACGTTGATTGTTTACCAATTACGTAAGGTTATTAGTTAATTGCCTAAATTTTAATCAGTAATAGTATTTTTTAGAAATCAAAATCTGTGATCCACACGGGGTTTTCAAAATCCTAGGATTACGTATACAAAGTATTGGCTATTCAAAATTATGGATCTTTGATATGTCTACCAAACTTGAGATCTTACAATGTATAGAAAATGAGAAGCATGAAATTATCTCATTTTTTCAAGACTTCATTCGAGCTAAAAGTCCTAACCCACCCGGTGACACAACGGCAGCTGCTAAAGTCATAAGCAAACTGCTAGAAAAACACGAAATGCCATTTCGTTGGGTTGCACCGCAAAAAACAATGCCCAATATTGTTGGATCAATTAATGGAGTGACCCCGGGTCGACATTTAGTACTAAACGGTCACATTGACGTATTTCCTGTGACAGAAAATTTTAGACAGGAAGGGTGGATTACGCCTCCTTGGAGCGGTGAAATCATTGAAGATAAAATATATGGCCGCGGTTCGACTGATATGAAATGCGGGACGAGTGCAAGCATTTGGACTTATATTATATTGAACAAATTCAGGTCAGAATTTTCAGGAAAGTTAACGCTGACCTGTGTGTCTGATGAGGAAACTTTTGGACCATGGGGAAGTAGATGGCTCATGGATAATGAACCTGAAGTCTTGGGGGACTGCTGCCTTAATGGAGAACCGTCAAGTCCCTTTACGATTAGGTATGGGGAAAAGGGCTTATTGTGGCTAACATTCAAAGTTCTAACAGATGGTTCTCATGGTGCTTACACACATTTATCAAAATCAGCCACTTTAATAGCCACAGATTTAATAAAAGAGCTGCAAACCCTTGAAGCCTTAGATCCTGAGGTCCCACTCAATCTATTAAATGCACAACAAAGATCAGCGGGTGCGTTTGATCAAGGGATGGGAATTGGCGCATCCATTATAGCCCCCGAAATTACACTTAATATTGGGACAATTTCTGGTGGTTTAAAAAATAATATGGTCCCTTCAGAATGTTCCTTTGAGGCTGATATTAGACTTCCAGTTGGCTGCAACCTAGATAAAATCTTAAATTCTATTACTGAAATCGCTAAAAAATTTCCTGCAGTTTCTATAGAGCAAAATATGCTAAATCCTCCATCTCATTGTGACCCAGAGGGAGATATGATGCAGATCCTGAAAAGTAACGTGCAAGAGTTAAAAGGTTTTCAACCGGAGCCGGTGGTGAGTTTAGGTGGTACTGATGCAAGGTTATGGAGATACAATAATATTCCTGCCTACGTGTATGGCCCAACCCCGACCGGCATGGGCTCCATTAATGAAAATGTTCCAATCGATGATTATCTACATATAATAAGGACGCATGCTTTGTCTGCTTATGACTATCTTGCGAAATAAATATTATTCTCTATGGGCTATTATGCGGTCCCTAATGAGAGTTTGATCTTGCAACTAGACGTAGAAAGAATAAGTGTTGTTTATAAAATAACACTGCGAAATTCTGAAGGAACCCTTTATGGAAAAACTAGACTTCTACATCAATGGAGCTTGGACAAAACCATCCGAGCCAAAAACCCTTGACGTTATTAACCCAGCGACTGAAGAAGCTGTTGCAACGATTTCGTTAGGTTCCCAGGCCGATGTTAATTTAGCAGTAAGCGCTGCCAAATCTGCGTTCGAGAGTTATTCACAGACACCTGTCGCGGAGCGCATTGAATTACTCACCACAATTAGAGAAATTTATAAACGACGAATTGATGACGTTGCCGACGCAATCCAAACTGAAATGGGAGCTCCAACAAGTTTGGCAAGAGGAGCACAGGCCATGGTAGGACTGGGGCATTTAAAAGCAGCAATACGATCTCTTAGTAATCATGAATTTGAATTTTTGCATGGCAAATTTCTTATTAGACATGAACCAATTGGAGTATGCGGTTTAATTACGCCTTGGAATTGGCCTGTGAACCAAGTTGTATCTAAGCTTGCGCCGTGTATTGCTGCAGGATGCACTGCCATCCTAAAACCATCAGAAATTGCACCCCTATCATCAATGGTTATTGCAGAAATATTACATGAAGCGAATGTACCGTCTGGAGTTTTTAATCTCGTGAATGGGCTAGGTCCAGAGGTAGGCGAGGCAATGTCCTCACATCCTGATATTGATATGATGTCATTTACAGGTTCAACGCGAGGTGGAGTAGCAGTAGCGAAAGCATCTGCAGACAGTGTTAAACGAGTTAGTCAAGAGCTAGGTGGTAAATCTCCTAACATAATTCTTGACGATGACCACTTTGAAAAGTCAGTGATGGCCGGGGTTGAACTTTGCATGAACAATACGGGTCAATCATGCAATGCTCCAACCCGAATGCTAGTTCCTGAGAGTCGAAAAGAAGAAGCATTTGTACTGGCAATTAAAGAAGCGGAAAATACAACTGTGGGTGATCCAAAAGCTAATGACACCACAATTGGACCACTTGTAAGTGATATTCAATTCAACAAAGTCCAAACGCTTATTGATGCTGGAGTTTCCGAAGGTGCCACGCTTTTGGTAGGGGGCACTGGAAAACCTGATGGTCTTGATAAAGGCTATTATGTTAAACCAACAGTTTTTGGTGATGTAACTAACGATATGACAATTGCACGCGAAGAAATTTTTGGGCCAGTTTTGTCCATCATTACATATACAGATATTGACGAGGCTATATCCATAGCAAATGACTCGGAGTACGGACTAGCCGCTTATGTGGCGGGAAAAAACAAAGAAGATTTAACTGCAATTGCTAGAAGATTAAGAGCCGGCCAAATCCATTTAAATTATGGTTCTGGTGGGGCAGATGCTCCCTTTGGTGGATACAAACAGTCTGGAAACGGGCGGGAGAAAGCTGAATGGGGATTTGAGGAATTTCTTGAAGTAAAAGCAATCATGGGTGGCTAAATTTTCTCAATTTAATTATTCCACTTCAACCATCATCTAAAAATAATAGGCGTAATCGTGACGAGGCTTCCTGTATTCAATCTTGGCGAATTTGAAAATTCAACAGGAGCCTCACGCGAAAAGTACTGCACAGATCTGGATAGGTTTTGTAGTGAAATTGGATTTTTGCTAGTAGAAAATCATGGGGTATCAGTCAATGTTATTGAAAGCCAATGGAAGTCCGTTGGGCAATTTTTCTCGCAGAAAACAGAAGATAAAAAGAGAGTAAGCGTACCCTATCCTGGGTATCCATATGGTTGGATCGGACCAAACAAAGAAGCGTTAGCCGCCTCAAAGGGAGAAAAAACACCACCAGATCTAAAAGAAAGCTTTAACGGTGGACCTATAAAAACTCCTAGAAAAAAAATCAACGATAATCGGGCTTACGAATTCTGTTATCAGCCCACAATTTGGCCGGAAATTGAGGGCTTCCAAGAGGCTTGGACGGACTATTATATCGAGATGGAAAAGCTTGCAGTGAAAATTATGTCAGCATTTGCTGAAGCATTAAAACTCGAACCTAATTTCTTTAAAAATTATATTGAGTTTCCAATCTCAGCACTACGCGCACTTCATTATCCTAAAACAACCATTGTTCCTGAAGAGGGTCAACAAAGAGCGGGGGCGCATACAGACTACGGGTCACTAACCATTCTTCTGCCACAACCAGATACATCAGGCCTGCAATTAAAAATAGAAAATCGATGGATAGATATCCCTGCAATTAAAGGTACTTTTGTGATTAACATTGGGGACCTAATGGAACTCTGGACCGGTGGAAGATGGAAGTCGACACTACATCGCGTCATAGCAAAACCAAACCAACCAGGCCGCAAAAGTCTTGCATTTTTTCACCAACCTGATTGGGAGGCAAAAATTTATCCAATCGGCGGAAGCAATAACGAGCCGGTGATATCTGGTCCCTATCTCATGGAAAAATTTCTAAGTACAGGTACTTAAGTTATTTTAAATGATTAATAGGTTTTGACTCAACCTATCAGAGCCTAAAAAAAAATCAGCTGCGGAGAACCGTCTTGAAGCCAAATCTTAAAATTATTAACACAGAAAATATCGTCGATTTTATTGGTTCAATCTTTGAGCGACGCGGTGGAGAAGAGTATCTTGGTGAACCTGTTACAATGGGACAGCACATGCTGCAGGGGGCAACACTTGCTGAGCAAAATGAAGAGCCAGATGAAATCGTGGTAGGTGCTCTCCTTCATGATATTGGACACTTTACCAGTGAGTTTGGTACATTTTCGATGGACGATACTGAAGACCGATACCATGAAAATGCAGGAGCGGCCTTGCTTGAGAATTTTTTCCCAAGCGTTATCACGGATTGCTGCAGATATCACGTTGCCGCAAAACGCTATCTATGCGCAACAGATCCAAAGTATTTTAATAAGCTTTCAGATGCATCTGTTCACTCTCTAAATCTTCAAGGTGGACCAATGTCTGAAGCAGAAATTATAAATTTTAAGAGGAATCCAAATCTGAAACAGATTCTCACCGTCAGATTATACGATGATGCAGCTAAAGTACCAAAAATGGCTACGCCGTCATTTTGGCATTTTGCACCCTTGGTACACAAAATGTTAAATAATTTTGTACCAGCTAATGGATGATCTTCAGGGTATTAATCATCTTTTTTGTTTTGGACCATCCCAGCAGACCCAGGCATCGGAATACTGGATACAATCTCAACATTATTAACTCGCTCTCGATATATTACGTAGATTCCACTAGCAATTATTAAACCCATACCAACCCATGCAGATAAACTGGGATAATCTCCCCATATTACGATTCCCCAAACTACACTGACTGGAATTGCAATATATTCAAAGGGAGCTATCAACGACGCTTCTACATTTCTATAAGCAAAAGATGATGCTAGAGACAGAAATAAAACAGCTCCAGCGCAAATCGAAATATAGATAATTTCGGTAAGCGTTGGCGACACTGTACCACGAAGCAAGAAGTCAAATGACATATTTCCCGTTGAACTTAATCCACCGCTCCAATTAAACGCGAGTAACGGCAACGCTGAAAAAAAATAACATAAGTGTTGAATTGTAATTAAAGCAGGCAAATTTCCGTCTGATTTTAGACTACGTGTAAAAATTTGGAATATTGCATAACTTACTGCTGACCCAAATGCGAGTAACATTTCTGGATGAAATTCACTTGTGCCTGGCTTCATTACGAACATAACGCCAATTAAAGCAGTAATAACTGAAGTTACTCGATGAATGCCAATCCTCTCATTAAGGACTATAGAAGACAGAAATGTTATCAAAAGAGGTGAGATAAAAAATATAGACACCACTGTAGACAAAGGCAAACTAGCTAGTGCAACAAAGAAAAAGTACATTGCAATAACGAGACACATACCTCTTATAGAAAACAAAATTAAAGTTCGCCTTGGAAGCAATAAAGTTTTCTTAGCACCCTGTCCTATTATGGCAATTATAAAAATGCATATTAGTGCACGGATTACCACTATTTGAGCTAAAGGGAAACGCGAACTCAAAAGTTTAATTAATGAATCGTTTAAGGGGATCAGCGCCATACCTAACATTAAAACGAGAATAGATATTTTGGTCACCCGGTCGTTCATATGAAATCCAATTAATAAAAATTTAATGTAGAAAGATTAACCCAAGGAGTTTAAATAACCAGTTATCGTAAAGTTAACTCGCTCATTAACGCCATGACACTTGTCGCAAATAGATCTAAGTCATTGTAGCACTATTAAAACGCATAGGTATTACAAATGACCTTTACCGCATTAAGTTTTTATCTTTTCCATTTTCGGATCATATAGAGGCTTTAAGAAAACATTTGCCTTTACTCTTTCAGTGGCAACTTCGAGCTCGTAGTCGCCTGATAATACAAACTCTGTATCAATGTATTCATCACTACGTACGTATCCCATGCCGATAAATTTTTTAATTGTATGGCCAAATCCAGCCGAACTTAACCAACCACAACGATTTCCGTTACGATAAATTGTTTCTCGACCAGAAAGTATAATATCGCTATCAGTCGTAAATGTAGCCATTATCTTTTTTATGCCCTCCTCTCGCTGTCGCGCTACTGCATCACGCCCTTTGAAAGAAATATTAGATTTCATTTTGACAGCCCAGCCTAAACCTGCTTCATCCGGTGTATGATCAGGTCCAATATCTGAGGACCAAGCACGATAACCCTTTTCAAGTCGAAGTGTTTCAATTGCACGATAGCCAGCATTTCGGAGTCCTAATGGAGTGCCCGCCTCTATTAATGCGCTGTACACTGTTTGTGCATTTTCAACCGGCAAATGAAGCTCCCAACCAAGTTCACCCACATAAGTAATTCTCAGTGCCAAAACCGAGCACCCCGCTATGCCAATCTGACGCGCAAAACCAAATGGGTGGACAGTATTAGAAACATCGCCTGTGGTTACTAACTCTAATATATCACGAGCTTTTGGTCCAAACAGCGACAAAACAGCATTTGATGATGTCACGTCCACTAATTGAACGTTTAGATCAGATGGAATATTTCGCCCAATCCAATCAAAATCATGAGTAGCGTAGCCTGTTCCAGTGGTTATGTAATATTCAGTATGCTTAGTCCGAACACAGGTAAGATCACATTCAATTCCACCATTGTCGTTGAGCATCTGAGTGTAAATAATAGTCCCTACTGGCTTATCAACTCGATTTGCAGCAATCCATTGTAATGCTTGCTCAGCATCTGGCCCAGTCAAAATATATTTTGCGAAAGAGGTTTGATCAAATAACACGGCTGCATCTCTGGCTGCCTTATGTTCACGAGCTACTGCGCCATGCCAGTTGGGCTGCCCAAAAGTGTATATATCATGGGGTTCCTCATCACGCTCAGCAAACCAATTCGCTCTCTCCCACCCAAGTTTTTCACCAAATACTGCTCCAGATGATTTCAAGGCATCGTATAATGGTGACCGTCGACACGGTCGCCCAGTTGCATGTTCTTCAGATGGCCATGCCATTGTGTAGTGCTTTCCATAGGCCTCTAAGGTGCGTGATCTAACCCAATTAATATCCTTGTGTGGTTGCCCAAACCGGCGAATATCGACAGGCCAGAGATCGAAGGGTGGTGCTCCTTTAGTGACCCACTCTGCCAATGCCATGCCTGCGCCACCACCTGATGCGATACCATAAGCATTAAAGCCAGCCCCGATGTACAAATTTTTCAACTCAGGAGCTTCACCCAAAATAAAGTTTCCATCGGGCGTAAAACTTTCTGGTCCATTTAGCAGTTGCTTGACACCTACTTCTGAAAGTTTTGGAACACGAGGTAAAGCAAGCTCTATTAATTGCTCAAAATGATCATAACGCGATTCTAATAACTGAAAGTCAAAAGGTTCTGGGATACCAGAAGTAGCCCACGGTATCCCATTTGGCTCATATCCACCCCAGGCCAACCCGCCAACTTCTTCTTTGTAATAGGTAAGCCTATCAGGGTCCCTTAAAGTAGGTAAGTTAGATGGAACGCCAAATGCTTCAGTAATCATATACTGGTGTTCAACTGAAACGAGCGGCACGCTTACCCCAACGCTTGCCGCAAGATCACGTGTCCACTGACCGCAACATAAGATTAGTTTCTCGCACGAGATATTACCAAGTTTTGTTTTGACACCAACCAGCTTATCATTTTCAGTTACTATCTCTGTCACAGCACAGTTTTCCAAAATCTTTGCACCAGATTTTCGAGCACCTCTTGCTAGGGCCTGAGTGATATCAGATGGTGACGCCTGTCCGTCAGTAGGCAAAAAAGCAGCTCCCACAACATCACTAATGTCCATTAGTGGCCACAAATCCTGTGCTTCCTTGGGACTTAATAATTGCATGTCTAATCCAAATGAATGCGCTGTGGTGGCTTGGCGTTTGACCTCTGTCCAACGTTCTTGATTACAAGCTAACCGCAACCCACCATTCATCTTCCACCCAGTTGCAAGGCCGGTATCAGCCTCTAATTGGTCATAAAGATTTATTGAGTAACCCAATAGTTGGGTAATATTTGCGTTAGAACGCAACTGCCCAACAAGCCCTGCCGCATGCCAAGTTGAACCTGATGTGAGAGCTGCTTTTTCCAACAACAAAACTTCGTGACCCAATTTAGCGATATGATAAGCGGTGGAGCACCCAACAATACCACCTCCCACAATTATAAATTTTGATGAAGATGGTAGATTCATTTTCGACCTCTAAATTTGTTGAAATTCTACAATTGCAGAACTAAGTCTACTTAAATTTTCAGAGGTATAAGCCCCATAATCGAATTCAATTTCGGAATAAATTTCAGAAACCATCGACCATAGAGTTTCTCGCATTAGAGATATACACTTCATTGCCTGATAAGGGCGCCAATATATCTCCCAGCTTCGATCAAAATACTGCTCTAACATTTGCTGTTCTTGTAAAATCGACAAACCATTATTTCCTGCAAGACCTGCTAGATCAAAAAGTGGAGTATTAAAGCCACCATATTCCCAATCGATTAACCAAAGCTGGTCTCCATCATCCAAGATATTCGCAGCCAAAAGATCATTATGGCCAATTACCAAATCAACCTGCCCAGTTGCATCTTGAAGTAACTCAAGTTGACGTTTCAAATCAGCAAGCTTCGACATATGAGTTGACCCATCGGTCTCTAATCTCGACATATAAGATTGGTTTACTTGAAAAGGCCAGAAAGTAAGGATTGGCGTATTTAAATACTGTCCTATTCCCCGATGGGTTTTTGCCACCAAGCTTATAATCCGCATTAGATTTTTGGACTTACGTACGTCGGCCTCCTCAAAAGTTTGAGAGTCTATAAATTCAAGAACCAATATTCCTGGCTCATAATGAACAACGGCAGGAGAAACACCCAAACTCTGCGCAGCTTTACTGAGCGCTAATTCGTTCCAACGCATCACTCCATGTTCAGGAATATCCTTTCCAATGCGAACTACATATTTTTTATTATCATCGGTGACACAAATATTCACATTAGTTATACCGCCACTCAATGGTTTTAAACCTGTAGGATTTTTGAAACACGGAAGAGCCTTTGCCTTTGCGATCGCCTTATCAATCATAACCTTTCCTTGTAATACTAACCATCTTGCTAGAAGCAATTTATATATAGAACCGTTTGAGTCTTAAAAAAACAAATTAAACGCATTCGCCACCGTCCATAACTAAAGCATGGCCGGTCATAAAAGATGACATATCGGATGCCAAGAAAACAATTGACTCCGCCACCTCTTGCGTCGTTCCCCATCTGCCCATTGGAATTGTGTTCGATATATAGTTTTCAAGTTTTGCCCGACCGCCCATCTGTTTTTCAAAACCAGCATTAAATGGGGTATCAATAAATCCAGGACATAGGGCATTAAAGCGAATATTTTCCTTAGCGTAATCTGCAGCCATCTGACGCGTCATTGCTACCACTGCATGCTTACTTGTTGCATAAGCTATCATTTCTTTGTCAAATTGTATTCCAGAATTAGATGCAGTAATTATTACGCTTCCACCTCCTTGCTTTCGCATATGACCTACAACAGCTCTGGAAGCTATAAAATGAGACCTCACATTAAGTTTCCATGATAAGTCCATTCCCTCAATTGATACCTGTTCGAGGTTACCTTCTATTTGATAGCCTGCATGAGAATGTAAAATATCAAGCTTACCAAATCTATCTACTGTATCTTGAAATAAAACATTGAACGCTGTGTCATCCATAACATCAAGACCATGCGAACTCGAAAGATATCCTAAAGCCTTAATTGAATCTGCTACTTGATGAGCTTTATCAGCTAATAAATCTGTAACAACAACGTGCGCTCCTTGACTTGCCATAGCCATCGCACCTGCGCGACCAATACCTGACCCTGCTCCCGTTACAAACGCTACTTTATTCTTTAACAGATTATTCAGATTTTTAATTTGAGATGGAGTGCTGGACGTCATTAAATTTTTTCTTCAGTTTAGTGGTATGGTTTTTAGATAAGTGATGGAACATAAATTAATAAAGTGATGCATGCCACTTGTCAGTTAAAAAGTTTTCTTGACTCTAACAAATCTGGCCAACCATACTTCGTAACCTACTAATAGGAGGATATCACGTGACTAATAAACTTCAACTAGGAGCACATTCAAGCTCTAAACAGCAACGTTTTATTGGTAAATCAGTGCTGGTTACGGGTGGTGCCGGTGGAATGGGGTTAGCTGCAACTAAAATGTTTGCCGCAGAAGGGGCAAACGTGTCAGTTTTAGATATATCTCATGAAGCTGGTAAAAAAATGACAGATGATATGAATGATGCAGGTTACGATGTATTCTTTCAGCAAGCTGATCTTTCAAAATCAAACGAGATTAATAGCGGTATAGACGCTGTGATGGATAAGAATGGTACTATTGATACTCTATTCAATCACGCCGGAAGTATCATTGTGAAGCCCTTCCACCTTATGACAGAGCCTGAATATAACAAACTCATGGATGTAAATGTAAGATCTGCATTTTTTGTAATTAAACGTGTAGTTGATATAATGGTTAATAATGGTGGTGGATCAATTGTGGTTACAGGATCTATTGGATCCGGAAAAGCATTTGTTTACGAATCTCTATATTGCATGACAAAAGCGGCAGTGCTTATGCTATCTAATAGTGTTGCAGTCGAGTATCGTGATCGTGGCATTCGCTGTAATGCCGTTTGCCCAGGCTTCGTAAAAACTGCACACGGCCTTAGAGAAATTGACGAACTAGATAGCCTTGGTCAGGAGTGGCAAGATGGAGACTTGGCTGCCACGCAGCTGAGAATTTGTGAGCCTGAAGAAGTCGCTTCAGCTGTTCTATTTCTCGCATCCGACGAGGCAAGCTTCATCAATGGGGCCTCGATATATGTTGATAATGGCTGGTATGTAAAAGGCTAAATGAAAAATTTTATTGATTTTCAATCATTAACGTGGTCGTATCGTGCAATAACAAATAAAAAGATTGTTTGTTACTCGCGATTTTATTTGGCTTAGACAGCAAATATATTACGCAGTAAATTTTCAAAAATTTTAGAATTTTTGAATTGAGGGCAAAGGCAGTAGAACATCTTAATTAAAATCTGGAGTTTATAATATGAAGTTTTATTTAAAATATTGTGCTAGTTTTCTAGCGGCATCTTTGATTCTGGCTGGAACCTCTGCGAGCGCCGGAAACGTGCCTGAGTCCGACAAAACCATAAAAATTATGACAGGTGATTGGACCTCGATTGGCTTACAAGGCGAGATGATGCAACTTATTCTTCAAACTGTAGGATACAATGCTGAGTTGGTTGTCGCCGACGACTCAGGACGATATCCGGGCTTTGAAAATGGTGATCTTCACATATCGATGGAAACCTGGCAAACAACACAGCTCCAAAACCTTGAGAAATCCGTGGGAACTGGCAAAGTGCTAGATATGGGAGAAACTGGCCTCAAAGGTGTAGAAGATTGGTGGTATCCAGCCTATATGAAAGATCGATGCCCTGGATTACCAAACTGGGAAGCATTAAAGAATTGCGCCGAGGCCTTTTCAACTGCTGATACTGCTCCCAAAGGTCGTTATGTCGGTGGGCCAGTAAGTTGGGGAGATCACGATGAGCGAATGGTAGCAGCATTAGATTTACCATTTGAAGTGGTACACCCAGGCACTGACGCAGCGATGTTTGCAGAAATGAAGTCTGCATATGACAGAAAGGCACCTATAGTGATGTGGGTTTGGCAACCTCATTGGTTAACGTCTGTGTATGATGGGGAATATGTTCAATTTCCTAAATTTGAAACGGACTGCTTTGATGATGCAGCCTGGGGGCCCAACTCTTCTGATACATATGACTGCGGAAAGCCGTATGGGTGGATTAAGAAGATGGCGTGGGCTGGTGGTCAAGACGTTTGGCCCTGCGCTTACGATATAGTGCGTAATTACCAAATGGATAATGACACACTCGCAGCACTTTTGAAAAAAGTGGATCTTGAAGGCATGTCATCTACTGATGTCGCGACAGAATGGCTAATGGCTAACGATAGCACATGGAAATCTTGGGCATCGTGCGCAATGTAAAATTTCTAAAATTATATTACGCCAGCTAACCTGCTGGCGTAATATTTTGTTTATTGGCTCATAAATAATGATGAACGACCAAAGTGTCCTTGCTCCACAGAAACGATGGAACTCGTCCATCTTTCTAATAGCTTCACTGCTCACATTTTTCATTTTAATATTAGCTGTTTTTGCCGGTCCCTCTTGGCTAAGGGTTATACCTGATAGTTTGATGTTCCCAGTAGCCGAAAAAGTAGGGAACGGAATAAATTGGTTTGCAAGAGATGCAAAAATTGCCGGTGTAGCAATGCAAGAAATAACACGCGGCATAGCATCTTTTTTTGATTTAATTATCGATTCAACAGTGGTCGTTTTATCCAAAGGTATATTTACTGGGCGTGGACTGAATGTAACACAGGCCGTTCCACCTTTGTCATGGTTGGCGATTGGCGGAACATTAGCCATTATTTCATATCGGTTAGGTAGCCAAAGACTTACTATTTTAACAACTACCGCAGTTTTATTTCTAGTACTTTTTGGTCTTTGGCAGAACGCCATGATTACCCTTGCAAGTGTGTTAGTGAGTGTTCTCTTGGCAATGGCGATCGGGTTGGCCCTTGGGATATGGTCTTACAGGAGCCAAAACGTTGAAAGTATAACGCGCGGCATAATGAATGTTATGCAAACTGTTCCGATATTTTCTTATCTGGTGCCAACGCTCTTACTATTCGGTTACGGTCCCAGTGCGGCTTTAGTTGCAACGGTAATCTATGCGTTACCTCCAATGGTTCATAACACTGTACTAGCTCTCAAATCTATTCCAAGCGAAACTACTGAGTGTGGAATAATGATTGGGTGCAAACCTCGACAATTACTTTGGCAAGTACAACTGCCGGTGGCCTTGGGTCGATTAGCGGTAGGTATGAATCAAGCAATTATGATGACACTTAATATGGTTATAATAGCTTCGATGATTGGTGCTGGCGGCTTAGGTTACAACGTGCTGCAAGCCCTGAGAAAGCTCGATATTGGTAGTGGATTAGAAGCCGGTATGGGAATTGTGGCACTAGCAATAATTCTTGACCGTGTTAGCCAGGCCGCGGCATCGCGTGCCGCAAACGGCAAACATCTTAAGGCTGGGCAAAGGCCTTTATGGCAACTTATTTTAGTTTGGCTTATTTTATCAACTTTTTTATCGCAGGTACTTACTCCCTTTCAAACCTGGCCAGAAAACTGGGAAATATCAACAGCGGCTTTCTGGAATGCTGGTGTTACTTGGATTAACATGAATTTGTTTCATATTTTAGAGGGCGCTCGAAACTTTGCGCTACTTGAAATAATGCGGCCTTTTAACAGCTTTTTGCAAACGAGTCCTTGGACTTTAATCATAGCAGCCGTATCTCTCTTGGCCTACAATTTAGCAGGGTTGCGACTGTCCATTTACTGTTTCTCACTGCTAATGTTTATAGTGCTCACAGGCTACTGGGCGCCTGCCATGTCATCTGTATACCTGATTACAATTTCTGTTTCGGTGGCAGTCTTGATAGGTTATCCAATTGGATTTTGGTTAAGTTCTCGTCCCAATCTTAAAGGAACTGCTAATTTTGTATTAGATACAATGCAAACATTACCTACGTTAGTTTATTTGCTACCTGCGGTAATGCTCTTTCGAATTGGGGATGTCTCGGCAGTAATCGCTGTAATTCTTTATGCCTTGGCACCAGCCGTTCGGTACGCAATGGTAGGAATGTCCCAAGTACCACCAGCACTTTTAGAAGCAGCACAAATAGCCGGTTGTACTCGCTGGCAAACCTTGATTTGGGTGCGTCTTCCAGCTGCCCTCCCCACGCTTTTGGTTGGTATAAATCAAACAATAATGATGGCCTTTTCGATGCTCATCATAGCAGCTTTAGTAGGGACA